>Ga0114932_10000105_pt1 | contig 94307 bp, 87 predicted proteins | sample 2SBtaG_2_FD_87286 | JGI IMG/M metagenome (GOLD analysis project Ga0114932, IMG submission 87286) | Deep subsurface microbial communities from Kolumbo volcano to uncover new lineages of life (NeLLi) - 2SBTROV12_ACTIVE470 metaG | ecosystem: Environmental > Aquatic > Marine > Volcanic ...
ACCTGACGCCCCAACGTCGGCTGTGCGACGCCAAGCGCACGCGCGGCGGCGGACAGCGAGCCTTCTTCTGCCGTGACCAAAAAGGCGCGGGCGCGGTTCCAGTCAAATTTGATCGAACGCCAATCCATGCAATTATGCATATCAACAGAACGAAAATAGTCAATTACGTATATGACATGAACCGTCTATAGGCGCCAGAGCATCACAGAAGGACAATATACAATGCTGGCAATGACCTATAGCCATTACGGCCCCGCGTCGGTTTTACAACCGGCTGACGTCGCCATGCCCAAAATAAAAAGCACCGAAATCATTGTGCGGGTGCAGGCCTCAACCGTGACGCCGGTCGATTGTCAGTTTCGGGCCGGAGATCCGCCAATCGTGCGCCTTTACATGGGTTTGTTCAGGCCCAAAAAACGTACGGTACTGGGCAGCGAACTGTCTGGTCGGGTCGAAGCAATCGGCGACGACGTGTCCGAATTTGAAGTGGGCGATCACGTGTTCGCCGCCACCGCCGACGGCACCGGTGGGCACGCAGAGTATATTGCCCTGCCGGCAAAGGGCGCCGTCACGCATATCCCTGAAAATATGTCGCTCGCACAGGCCGCGACACTGTGCAACGGCGGGCTGACGGCATTGCCGTTTTTGCGCGATCACGGCCGGATTAAACCCGGTGACAGGGTGCTGATTATCGGCGCTTCGGGCTCTATCGGGACCTGCGCCATTGAATTGGCCAAGCATTTTGGCGCCCACGTGACGGGCGTTTGCAGTGCCGCCAATGTTGAACTTGTAGCGTCACTGGGGGCTGATGCTGTGATCGACTATAACGTCGCCGATTTCACGCGTTTGGGACAGAAATACGATATCATCTTTGATACCGTCGCCAAAAGTTCGTTTGCAAATGCCCGCAGCGCGTTAAAGCCAAACGGGGCCTATCTGGTGACCGCGCCGTCATTTGCCACCGTGTTTCACATGCTGCGCGCGGCGGCGTTTGGCGGAAAAAGGGCGGTAATGGCCGCGACCGGTCTGCGGCCTGCGGGTGACCAGCGCCGCGACATGGATTTCCTGAAAAAGCTGGCCGAAACCGGTGTCTTGCGATCAATTATTGACCGAACGTACCCCTTTGCCGAATTGGCCAAAGCACATGAATACGTCGAGACAGGACACAAGAAAGGCAACGTCGTGGTGACCATGGTTTAACCGAATTTGGTGGTCTGCTACCGCACGCGTGCCAGACGCATCAACTGGCTTTGCGAAAACACCGATCCCAGTATTTCACGCACCAGTTTTTCGCGAATGGCGCGGGCGAAATCATCGAAATCGCTGGCGACTAAAACGAATGCCGCGTCGCCTCCGGCCACTGATGTGTTGTAATGCCGTATCAGTTCCAGCGAGGCTAAATCGCCTAAATCATACTCGAAATTCAGAATAACCAGACCGTTGATCGTAATGTTCTTGGCCAAAGCCCGATCGCGGGCAAAGCCGGGGTCGCCGACACTGCTGGTCCCGTCGCCGGAAACGTCGATGGTCCGGCGGCGGCCCAGAAAGCTGTTGCTGTCCAGCGAGCGGGTTGAAAAGTCTATGGCCCCGCCGATATCGGTAAAACCGGATACCTGCCGCACTGTCGCATCAATTTTTGCCGCAAGGTTCCCCGCTTCGGTCGCGTCCGAGACGTGAACCCAGTCGACAGACGTCACCTGCGCGCCCTTGCCGGCCCATTGCACCAGCGAAACCGCAATGCCGTTTGGACCAATCGCCCTGATGGCGTTTTGAACGTCGGGGTGTTGGAAGGCCAGCGTCAGGCCCTGTTTTTGCAACCAATACTCCTGCGCGTCCACCGAGGTCGAGGAATCGATGGCTAACACCAGCTCGAGCTCCACCGGCGTTTGCGCGCCTGCACTTTGTGACCAAATAATCAGACACGCCGCCCCAAAGGCCGCCAGCCCGTGACTAATCCCAAACAGGCGCTGCCTAGCGCATTGTAAAAGGAAGCGAAATAAGCGCCACATTGTCCCGCACTTCGTCCTTTACCAGATATTCGAGCGTATATATCCCCGCCGGCAAGCCACCCGTGTCAAGGCGCAGCGACAGGTAGAATTCCATGAAACGGTGGCCGCTGGTAAAGCTGAAAAAGCCAAAATCGTCTTTCTGCCAGATCGGTTGAGACTCAGCGTCAAGCAGCCGTGCGCTGACCTTAATGTCGTTGCGGAAACTGTTATCGTCGGCGGTCCAGCCGTAACCTATGGGTTCGGCGTAAACGCGCAGCGATTCCCCCGTCTCAAATACGGTGTCGGTTTTTTTGTCGTAAACGCCAAATGCGCTGGCGCGTTCGTTCACAAATGTCGCTGTGGCAATGGACAGCGGCGACTGCAACCATAAATCAGCAGCGGCGTCGCGCATGGCTGCCGCGCTTTCACTGGGCCGCCCCTGAGCTGAAAGCGCTACGGCTTTGCGAAAATTGTCTTCGATCGACTGGCTGTGAACCGGTGCGCCCAAAGCAAGGCCAAGGCTAAGCAGCAACGCGATTCGCATCATGTTTACTCCTCTGCGACGGGTCGTCCGTCGACCCACTTGCCTTCCACGACCTGGCCACTGGCGTAGGTCATCTTGCCTTGTCCCTGACGCTTGCCGGCGCGGAAAAACCCAGCGTAAACGTCACCGTTTGCATAGGTGGCCACGCCTTCACCGTCGATTTCGCCGTCGCGCCACGCACCTTCGTATTTGAAAGAATCGGGCATTGTTATTCGTCCGCTGCCCTGTCGTTGCCCGGCAACAAACCCCCCCACGTAGACCGTGCCGTCAGCATAGGTTGCTGTGCCCTCGCCGTGACGCAGCCCGTCACGCCATTCACCGACGTATTTGTAGCCATCCGAATAGGTCATTGTGCCCATCCCGTGGTTCTTGGCGTTTTTGAATTCACCTTCATAAACCAACCCGTTGGCATAAGAGGCCACGCCTTTGCCTTCGATCACACCATCTACCCAGGCGCCCGAATAGGACGATCCGTCTTTGTAGGTGATCGTGCCGTTGCCGTGCGCCTGATCGTGGGCAAATTCACCTTCGTAGACCGACCCGTCGGGATAGACCACGCGGCCCGTGCCCTCGATGCGCCCCTCGACCCACGAACCATCGTATACATAGCCGTCAGCACCCGTAAAAAGCCCCTGTCCCTGACGTTTGTCGTTGTCAAAATTACCTTCGTAAACATCGCCGTTGGCGTAGCGCACCACGCCAATTCCGTCGCGCTGGCCGTTGACCAACAGGCCCTCGTAGACGTCACCGTTGGCTTGCGTCAGCACGCCCAGACCGTTGATCTGGCCGTTTTTCCACGCCCCCGTGTAGGACAGCCCATCGGGCATTTCCAATGACCCCTGACCTTCGCGCACGCCGCTGACGATTTCGCCGTCGTACCGCGCGCCGTCGGGATAAGTGATCGTGCCCCGCCCGTCTTTGATCCCGTTGACCCAAGTGCCATCGTAAACATAGCCGTTGGGGCTTTCCATGCGGCCGATCCCGTGGTGCAGGGCGTTGGCGAATTCGCCTTCATAGCGCACGCCGTTGGCGTATTTGGCCACGCCGTGACCGGAAATCTTGCCGTCGACCCAACTGCCAACGTAAGTGCCGCCATCGGCAAAGGTAATCTTGCCCTGACCCACAGGTTTGCCAGCCACGAACGCGCCCTTGTAAACCGACCCGTTGGGGAATTTTGCTTCGCCCTGACCCCGTATTTCACCTTCAAACCATTCGCCGGTGTATTCGTAACCGTTGGGCAGTCGATAGGTGCCGGTGCCGTGCTGTTTGCCGTCTTTGAACGTCCCTTCGTAGATTCCGCCCTGATCATATTCGCGGGTGACGATCTCGCCCGACGATTGCGCAAGAACAGGCAAAGCCGGATAAACCGACGCCAAAAAAATCACAAATGCGGTGCTGTGTATTTTCAAACGATTTTCAGGGATGTGCGTCCCCGCCTCCGGCTTGCCGTTATACAAGATTTGTTGCCCTGAACCGATCCTAAGGCTTTGGCATTTGGCTGACAATGGTTTTCCCCTGCGACAGTCTTTCATTCCTCTTGAGTTCTGCTAAGGATGCGTCGTCAATTTACCGTGTTTGCCGGAGTTCCAGCCATGCGCGCCGCGTTCCGTCTTGGTCTTGCACAATTTAATCCCTGCGTCGGCGATCTTTCGGGCAATGCTGACAAGGTGAGACGTGCATTTCGCGCAGCCAGCGACGCCGGTGCGAATATGGTGGCGCTGCCGGAAATGTTTCTGCCGGGGTATCAGGCGCAGGATCTGATCAGAAAACCCGCATTTGTTGCCGATTGCATGGCGCATGTGCAGGCGTTGGCGACCGACTGCGCACATGGCCCGGCTGTGGGTGTGGGTGGCCCCCTGCAAAAAGGCGACAGGCTGTTCAACGCCTATTTCGTGTTGAAGGACGGTAAAGTTCACACAGTGATCAAGAAATTTCACTTGCCGAATTTTGCGCTGTTTGACGAAGCCCGCCTGTTTGACGCCGACAGGATCTCCGGCCCCTACCAGATCGACGGGTTGCGCATCGGTACTCCGATTTGCGAAGACGCCTGGCACGATGGGCTATGCGAGACCATGGCCGAATCGGGAGCTCAGGTCTTGCTGACCGTCAACGGGTCGCCCTATTTTCGCGATAAGCTGGCCGCGCGCCAATCAATGATGGTTGCGCGTGCCGTGGGCAACGCGATGCCGGTGGTCTATCTGAACATGGTTGGTGGTCAGGATGATCAGGTGTTTGACGGCGGGTCATTCGTGCTGAATCCCAACGGGGCGCTGGCGTTGCAACTGCCACTGTTTGACGAAGTTTTTTGCTGCGTCGATTTTGAAGATACTGATGCGGGCTGGCGCGTTGTTCCGGGTGAACTTGCGACAATCGGCAACGCAAAAGAACAGGACTACCGTGCCATTGTCGAAGGACTGCGCGACTATGTACACAAATCCGGATTCGAACGCGTTTTGTTGGGGTTGTCGGGCGGTATCGACAGCGCTCTGGTGGCTGCAGTTGCTGTCGATGCATTAGGCCCTGCAAACGTGCGCTGCGTGATGATGCCTTCGGAATTTACAGCAAAGGATTCGCTTGATGACGCAAAGGCGGTGGTAAATGTGCTGGGCTGTTCACTGGATACCCTGCCAATCGACGCGGCGCGCGACGTCGTTTCCCAAACGCTTGCGCCGGTTTTTGACGGACGCGCGCCCGATGTGACCGAGGAAAACATCCAGTCGCGCCTGCGCGGGTTGCTGCTGATGGCACTTAGCAACAAAATGGGTGACATGCTTCTGACTACCGGCAACAAATCCGAAGTCGCGGTTGGCTACGCCACGATTTATGGCGACATGGCCGGCGGTTACAACCCGATCAAGGACCTTTACAAAACCCGCGTTTTTGAAACCAGCCGTTGGCGCAACGAAAATCACCGCGACTGGATGCAGGGACCGGCGGGCGAAGTTATCCCGCGGCATGTCATCGAAAAACCCCCCTCGGCAGAGCTTCGCGCCAACCAGAAAGACGCAGATTCGCTGCCGCCATACGACGTTTTGGACCCGATTCTGGAGCGGCTGATCGACAAGGATCAGTCCGTTGCCGATATCGTGGCGGCGGGATTTGATCGCGCGACCGTCAAGCGCATTGAACAGTTGATATATACGTCCGAATACAAACGCTACCAATCTGCGCCCGGAACACGCACGTCGGGCAAGGCATTTTGGCTCGACCGACGCTATCCGATCGTCAATAAATGGCGCGACAACGCCTGAATTTGAACAAAATGTACGCCGTCGCAGTATTTTCAAAACCGCGAAACCGAAACATTGCATTGCAATATCTATGGTTGTTGCGCGCCCTAATACAATCATCGGGTCAAATGTGTTTTTTGCGCCACATTTTCATAGTTGGCCGTTTTAGTTGCGGGTGCGCGTTGTCTAATGCATTGACCGTAAATGAAAAAATTCTATGTTCGGTCGCGTACTTAAATTTCACTCGCTACACTGAGAAACTTTTAAGGAGGATGAGCTATGCGTATGTGGCTTATGACAACACTACTGTTTGGCGTTTTCGCTACTACCGCTGAGGCCCAGGAAGTCCGGATTCAACCAGATGTTTCCAAGATCGTGGCGACAATTCGTGGACGCGCAATTACCATCGAGCGCGATCAGGACCAGAACCACCGGCTCGAAGGCGGATTTACAAAAACATCACGCGCCTGTCCGCCGTTTTGTATCCACCCAATGGAAGCTGCACCCGGTGTAATCACCGTCGGCGAAATTGAACTGATGAAATTTCTGCAAACCACGGCGTCTTCGGGGCGCGGTTTGTTAATCGACGCGCGGATACCGGATTTCTATCAGGCCGGCACCATACCCGGCGCAGTGAACGTGCCGTTTTCAACCGTTGACGAACAGAATTACTATCGTGACGATATTCTGGCTGCCCTTGGCGCTGTGCAAAGTAACAACAGTTGGAATTTTGATCAGGCGCAGGAACTGCTTGTTTTTTGTAACGGCCCGTGGTGCGATCAGTCGCCGACCATGATCCGGAACTTGATCAAAGTGGGCTATCCCGCCAACAAGCTTTTTTACTATCGCGGTGGCATGCAGAACTGGCTGATGCTTGGTCTGTCTGTAGAAGTACCCGGATAATCAGGGATAAGGATACTGATCGTGACTATACCAAACTCAACTTTCTTTTCGCGCGTCGCTCTGGTGTCCTCATTTGTGCTGACGACGGCTTTTGGCGCCTACGCACAAGACACCGACGAAGACGAGAAAATGCGCAAAATGACCGAGGGCGTTTTGGCCGGACTTGGCGTCAAACCCACAACGCCACCACCCGCCGAAACCGACCCCGAGATGCGCAATCTGACAGACAGCGTTCTATCGGCTCTTGGGGCCGACACCGAACATTCAACAGAATCCGGCGATGAAAAGAATCTGTCTGAACTCGTATCAAGTGCGCTGCTTGAGGGGCGTTCAGACAACTATATTTCGGCGTTGCTGGAAGAGGCGGTTGTCACCGGCGAAATCGTCGTTCCGAACGAACTTCGGTCGGCCTCGGGATCGGTGGACACCGACCAGTTTGTCGCTCTGCTCAAGGCCACCGCTTTGTCGCAAGGCACCGAAATTCCTACGGCACTGACGTCTGAAGCGGCGTCGCTCGCGCAGGGGCCGGTACAGGCTTCGTTCCCGTTTGTGCCGCACATGCAACTGACCAAATCCGGCGGCAAGCATTATTACAAGGTACTGCCATTGGATAATCTTGGCGGGATTGCGCTGCGGGCGTATGGCGATGCATCGCTTTATCCGGTTATTTTTGCCGCTAACCCGGATCGGCTGACTGATCCTGACCGGATCTACGCGGGTCAACGGCTATATATTCCGCGACCCGACGTGTGACTCTGTGGCCTTGGCAGAAAATCGACCACCCGTCGCGCTTGGCGGGTGGTTTTTTTGGCCAGAGCACCGGACGGAAAATTTGCAGGAATAAGCGGGACGGTATGAAGCTGGTCAAACGCAAGCCACTGCCGCTTACGGACCTTCGGGCCTCATTCGCCTTCAAATGCGCACAGCACATGAACCTTCATCCCCAGACTTTCCAACAGTGCGCGTCCGCCCAATGCGGGCAGATCGATCACGAACGCACAGCCAACGACTTCGGCACCCAGCCTTTCAAGTAGTTTCAGTCCGGCCTCTGCCGTGCCGCCCGTGGCCAGCAGATCGTCGATCACCAATACACGATCGCCCGGCTTGAGCGCATCATCGTGCACCTCCATCACCGCTTTACCGTATTCCAGCGTATACTCCTGGCTGAACGTCGCGCCGGGCAACTTACCCTGTTTGCGGATCGGTACGAAACCAACCGACAGCTGATGCGCAATGGCGCCGCCAAGGATAAAACCGCGCGCCTCCAACCCGACAACCTTATCGATGCGCATCCCCGCGTAAGGGTGCAACAATTGATCTATGGCAATACGAAATCCGCGGGCATCGGCAAATAACGTCGTCACATCGCGAAACATGATGCCTTTGGTAGGAAAATCGGGAATGTTGCGGATGTAATCTTTGACGTCTCTCGATGGTTTCATGGTGCGGACCTCTGGGATATAAACTGCGCGCCTGTTGTGATAACGTGATTGCACTGGGTGCGAAACCGCTGGCCAAAAAATAATTGCCCTGTCAATTTGTATTTGCCGGTGCCGCATCGCCCGGCCCTGCAAAATAGGATCTGCCCGTGAAAAATTCTCCGGAACACCAAGCGCCGCGCGACGCCATTGCCCGTGCCGGGGCCCTGCCGGTCATTGCTTATCCACCGGACACCCTGCCTCAACCTCCAATGGAAAAATATCGCATCGCGCGAAAGTCAGGGCAAAAAATTGACCAAACCGTCGCCCGCCCGCGTGAGGCGGCGACGTTCAAAGTTCCCGCTGGACATTTTTTCCGCATTACTTCGGTCGACGGTCCGCAAGTCGGGGATTTGAACCTGTGGAACGCGCATGATCTTTCCGAGCGATTTTACAGCGGTAAAACACGGGCGCTGCATGGCACACATCTGTCAGTGGGGGATCGCATGTGGTCGTCTTTTCCATACTTGCGTCCCATGGCGACGATTACATGCGACACGCTGGATTGGTACGGTTGGGACAAAGACGGTGGCGGATTGCACGACGTGATCGGCACGCGCTGTGATCCCTACACCAACCGGCTGCTTTCGGGTGCGGATTACCACCACTGCTGCCATTCCAATCTGATCCGCGCCATGACGTCGGCGACCGGCCTGTCGGTGGAACAGGTCGAGCCCTATATCCACGACGTGCTGAACGTATTCATGTGCACCGGATTTACACGTGACACGCACCAGTATTTCATGAAGGCCAGCCCGGTGCGCCCGGGCGATTATCTGGAATTTTTCGCCGAAATCGATCTACTGGGCGCGCTGTCGGCCTGTCCCGGCGGCGATTGCTCGGCCACCCATTCAGACGATATCACGCCGTGTTATCCTCTGCTCATAGAAATATTTAAACCCGATCCCGACACTTTGGCGTCGTGGCAACCCCCGTCGGTCAACGCCTATCGGCACGCCAAAGTCAGCGCCTGATGAAACCCTAAATCCGGTAGCGTTCTGAAATTCCGATAATCATCAGTTCAAGCGCCCACATGGCCAAACCAAATGCAACCAAACAAATCAACATATTGATCGCGTTATTGACAAATTTCTGGGTGAAGTTTTTTGCGGGACTAAATATCGCGATATCGGTGCGCAGCAGAAAGATCGCGCTCATATGGGCGAATAATGTTGCCGATAAAATCCAGTACAATATACCGAAAACCGGCTTTTCCGTGTCCAGCCACAGGAATCGGGTGATCCCGACGAACGAACCCCAGCGCACCAGATCAAATACGTCATGAGAGAACTGACGCAGGCTTTTGGCAATGGTCTCTTTAGTGCGGGTTTTTCTCATGTCAGAACGCGGCCTGCCACCGCGCCCAGTTTTTCGACCAGAGCCGGATCGCGGGTCTCGGGCGTTGTCATGACAGCGTATTCGAGCGCGCGGTCGCAGCCGTGTTGGCACAGGTCGCGCTTATCCCCCAGCAAATCCGCAACCCGCACGATCATCCCGCGCGCCCTGTCGGCATTGCCCATAAGCGTCTGAATGATCTGCGTCACGTCGACCTCACCGTGGTCGGGATGCCAGCTGTCGTAATCGGTGATCATGGCGACACTAGCGTAGCACAGCTCTGCCTCGCGCGCCAGTTTGGCCTCGGGCATGTTGGTCATGCCGATCACATCGGCACCCCAGCTGTCGCGGTACATCCGGCTTTCCGCCAAGGTTGAAAACTGCGGTCCCTCCATGGCCAGATAGGTGCCGCCGTTATGTACGGTAATCCCCTCGGCTTTGGCTGACTCTATGCAGGCTGCGCCAAGGCGCGGGCAGGTGGGGTGCGCGACAGACACATGCGCGACGCATCCCGTACCAAAGAAGGTTTTTTCGCGGTTCACCGTGCGGTCGATAAACTGGTCAACGATGACGAAATCGCCGGGCGCCATCTGTTCGCGCAGCGAGCCGCAGGCGGACACCGAAATCACATCGGTGACGCCGGAACGTTTCAAGGCGTCTATATTGGCGCGGTAATTTATGGTGGTTGGGCTGTATTTATGGCCGCGACCGTGACGCGGAAGGAACGCCATTTTGACACCGGAAAGCGTGCCAAAAAGGATGTCGTCGGACGGCTCACCCCAGGGCGTTTCCACGTGCCGCCATTCGGGGTTTTCCAACCCGTCGATATCGTAAATACCACTGCCGCCGATCACGCCGATCATGGTTTGCATGGGGGTCTCCCGTTTAATTTGGCAGCGCACAGTTGGTGCAAAATCGAAATGTCACCCAAATACCTGATAATAGGCCTTTCACGATTATTCCTACGCTGACTGCTCTTAGGTCAAATAAAAGTCGAAAATTATTAAGGTCTCTGTCAAAGAATGGATCCTTTTTGTTCCACTCACTGGCAAAATCCTGGGAAAGTATGGCGCTTGCATGTTTCCACTCGTGGCACTCGTAATTTTCCCTTAGAAAAGGAGTTAGTTGATCATTCAACATTTAGTGGCCTATTTGAGTTGGCCCCACAATAGAAAGCTAATATTTCCCATGCAAGCCAATTAAAAAAGGTGGGGGAGCGCGATACCGCAACAACCAAACGTAAGTCGGTCTATTTCTCACTCGGCCGCGTCAGTGGAAACACTTCGTTCACCACCGCGTAGTCTTTGTACCCCAGCCGCGCAATTGGGCGGTACGCCGTGACGTCAAAAATTCCGTCTTTGATAAATTCGTCCAGCATGTGGATGCCCTTGACCGAACCGATGATCATCACGCCGCCATTGGGCATTTCGATTTCACGCCACAGAGTACATTCCAAAACAGCCGGCGCGCCAACCACAAAAGGCGGGGTGACGGTCTTGCTTTCGCCCTTGGTCAGGCCCGCGCTTTCAAATTCATCGACCGCGCGCGCATAGGTGCCGCTGGAAACATTCATCGCTTCGCGCATGGCGAAAGACACGATATTGACGACAAACTCACCATTGGCGCGCACGTTGGCCAGCGTGTCCTTGACCTCGTCCATGATCACTTTGGTGCCGTTGGGGCAGAACATGACCATGGGAGGCACGTCAATAATGCCATTAAAAAAGGAAAATGGCGCCAGATTGGCCTGACCCGATCCATTGACCGTCGAAACCCACGCAATCGGCCGCGGCGACACGATGGCCTTAAACGGATTGTGCGGCAGGCCGTGGTTGTCAATGCCGGGGCGGTAAAACATCTGCATGTCCTTTTAGGCGTCGTATTTGCCCATTGCCTAGCCTCATGCTAGGGGAATTTCCAGAGCCATTAGACGGCCGCAAGACGATTGTGACGTGGGCGCAGTGCCACGGTTAAAGGGCTGAGTTCACGCATGTTTCAGGTAACGGTTGAAAATCCGGACGACGCTTTTGAAGTCGAGTATCTTTACGATCTGGCGTTCGCCCCGGGGCGCGAGGCGCTGAGTTCGTACCGCCTGCGCGAAGGTGTGGAACCGGTTTCTCATCTGTCACTTGTGGCGCGCGACGAAGTGGGTTCGCTGGCAGGCGCAATAAGGTTTTGGCCCGTGGCGATCGGCGCGCGGCGCGACGCCGCTTTGCTGCTGGGGCCGATTGCGGTGCACCCGACGCATCAGGGCGAAGGTCTGGGTGGCGGTTTGATCGGTCAAAGTCTGGAAAACGCCCGAGATCAGGGTTGGCAGCGTGTGGTCCTTGTGGGCGACGCACCTTATTACAGTCGCTTTGGCTTTGAACACCGGCCCGATATCCGGTTTTCGCCCCCTACCAATCCCGCTCGGGTCCTGTCACATGCGCTGATAGCGCGCGGCTTCACCGGGGTTTCGGGACTTGTCCAAAGTTGGAATCCGGCGGATAACTTGCGCCTTGAAGACAACGGAGTCAGGAGCACCCGATGAGCGACGCAATGAACTACCTTGTAAAGGCCCGCCCTGAAGCCATGGGCAGCTATTTCAAATTTCTCAAAGGCGCCGGTACGCACCTTGACCCTAAGACCCGCGATCTTATCTCGGTGATCACCAAGGTCGACGTGCAGACCGAAAACGGATTGAAACAGTATTTGTCGCGCGCACTGCGCGGAGGCTGCACCCCTAACGAGATTATTGACGCGCTGCTGATGGCCTTTCCTACGCTGGGGCTGGCCAAAATCATCTGGGCCGTTGATATCATTTTGGGCATGGAAATCGCGGACTTCGCCCCCGAAGCGCTGGAATCCAAAAGCGAATGGCACGATCTGGGATCGACTGACCGTTTCAAAGATGGTTCGACCACCTACGTCAAGAAAGAGTACCGCAGCGTGTTTGTGTTCCGCAGCGGTGATGATTTCAAAGTTTATGACAGCACTTGTCCTCATCAGGTGACCAATATACCTGAATTATCGATTTGCGAAAATCACCTGACCTGCCCAAAGCACCAATGGAAATTCGATCTTCAAACCGGTGAGTGCATCGAGAAAGGCACCCATCCGCTGAAATCCTTTGAAACGCGTGTTGAAGATGGTGTCGTGTTGGCGCGCTGGTAATCGGTATCGCTTGGACTACTTGAGGCCACCTTACACTGGCACTGCATTCCGGCGGTTCGCAGTTTCCGTCACTCACCGGTGCTTTAGCCATTCCTGCAAAGCGGGGCGCACGGATTGCGCGCCGGAAGCGCGGGCTTTGTCGATGGCAATTTTCGCGTCTGCCAGATTGGTTTTTCGCAAGATATGCTTGACTGGACCAATCGAGGCCGGACGCATCGACAGGCTGCGCAGGCCCATGGCCGCAAAACACAAGGCTTCCAGTGGCCGACCGGCGTCTTCACCGCAAAAACTTGCCTGCGTGCCCATGGCGTCGCAGCGTTTTGAAATTTGCTCGATAAACGACAAAAAACTGACGTTCAGGGTGTCGTAACGGCGACGCACGCGTTCGTTTTCGCGATCGGCGGCAAAGAAAAACTGTTTAAGATCATTGCCGCCGATCGAAATAAAGTCAGCCATTTCAAAGAATTGGTCCGGTGCAAAAGCCAGCGAAGGTGTCTCCAGCATCGCGCCTATTTGCAACGTCACCGGCACCGCGTGCCCCAAAGCGGATTCTTTTTCGACTTCGTCCAAAAGCTGCTGGCGCGCGTCTTTGAATTCTTCGAACTGCGCGATAAACGGAAACATGACCCTAAGCGCACGCCCGTTAGCGGCGCGCAACAGCGCCTGAATCTGCATGCGCATGATACCGGGCCGGTCAAGACCAAGACGGACAGCGCGCCAGCCCATGGCCGGATTGGGTTCGTCTTGACGTTTCATATAGGGCAGGATTTTGTCCGAGCCGATGTCCAGCGTGCGAAAGATTATGGGTTTGTCTTTGGCGCTGTCCATAATAACGCGGTACAACTGCGCGAGTTCGGCACGCTTGGGCATATTTTTGCGGATCAGAAACTGCAATTCGGTGCGAAAAAGCCCAACGCCATCGGCGCCTGAACTTTCCAGCGAAGGCAGATCAGCCATAAGGCCGGCATTCATTTGCAACGTGATAGTAACGCCGTCTTTTGTTATCGCGGGTTCATTGCGAATGGCGCGGTATTTTGTCTGCGCCTTGGTTTGCATGGCGATTTTGTCGCGAAACGCCTGTGCGACGCTGCTTTCCGGACGCAAATGCACAAGGCCCTTGTCGCCATCCACAAGAATGGCGTCACCGTTAAGGGCTTCACGGGTGATTTTCTCGGCGTGAATGACCAAAGGAATCGCCAGCGCGCGGGCGACAATGGTGGCATGCGAGCCGACCGAACCTTCTTCCAGCACGATTCCACGCAATTTCTTGCCGTATTCAAGCAATTCACCCGGGCCAATGTTCCGGGCAATCAGGATAGCGTTTTCAGGCCATTTATTGGCCTTCGGGTTGCCCTGACCGGTAAGCAGACGCAGCAAACGGTTGGTCAGATCGTCAAGATCGTGCAGGCGCTCGCGCAGATAGGCGTCCGCGACGCGGGCCATGCGTGCACGGGTGCTGGATTGTTCTTTCTCTACCGCAACTTCGGCAGCCAGACCGCTGGCAATGTCGGCCTGCATCCGTTTTACCCAGCCTTTGGAATTGGCGAACATGCGGTAGGCCTCCAGCACTTCGTGGTGCTCGTCGCCTGCCTGATCCTTTTGGCCCAGCAAAAGTTTGTCGACGTCGCCGCGCAGGGTTGCGACGGCCGTGTTCAGACGCTGAAGTTCCTTTTCGGGGTCGTCAGCAACCGGATTGGCAATGACGACTTGCGGATCGTGCAACAGGGCGTGGCCCTCGGCGGCGCCTTCCTGTCCGGTGCCACCGCGAAACAGAACCGATTGCTGGTGCGGTGCTGAAAGTGCCGCGCCTTCGCCAACGAACGCGCCCAGCTCGGTCATTTCGGCAATGACCATGGCCACGACCTCAAGCCCGTACACTTCGTCGTCCAGATATTCACGCTGTGATTTGCTTTGCACGACTAAAACGCCCAGCATTTCACCCAGTCTCTGGATGGGTACGCCGAGGAACGAACTGAATATTTCCTCGCCGGTTTCGGGCATATAGCGAAAGCCGCGGGTTTTGGGCGCATTGGATGCGTTGACCGCTGCTGCCTCTTTCGCAACACGACCCACCAGTCCCTCACCAATGCGCAGGCGGGTCTGGTGCACCGAGTCCGGATTAAGTCCCTCGGTGGCGCAAAGTTCCAAAGTTTCGGGGTCGCGCAACAAATAGATCGAACAGACTTCGCAGCCCATACTGTCGGCGATCAGGTGGGTGATGTTGTCCAGGCGCGCCTGACCCTGACCCTCGACGGCCAGCGCTTCGCGCAAGCGTTTGAGAAGATCGCGTGACTTTGTTCCGCCGTTTTGTGCCATAAGCTGCGCTGCCCTACGCTGCAGTATCCAAATCAAATACATCATGCAGGGCCTGGACCGCCAGTTCCATGTATTTTCGGTCCACAAGCACAGATACCTTGATTTCCGACGTAGTGATGACCTTGATATTGACGCCTTCGTCAGACAAGGCTTTGAACATCGTTGCCGCCACGCCGGTATGCGAACGCATGCCTATGCCGACTACGGATATTTTCGACACGTCTTTGTCGGCAATCATGCCGTGGAAATTGATTTCACCACTGTCTTTCGCCTTGTTCAACGCGGCCTGCGCCTTGGCGACCTGATCGACCGGACAGGAAAACGTCATATTGGTGCGTCCCTCGTCCGAAATGTTCTGCACGATCATGTCCACGTTGACACCCGCGTCGGCGAGCGGCACAAAAATTGCGGCGGCTATACCGGGTCGGTCGGCGACCGACACCAGCGTCATTTTGGCTTCGTCCTTGGAATAGGCGACACCCGAGACGACTTTGCTTTCCATAATTTCCTCCTCGTCACAGACCAGCGTGCCGGGTTGGTCTGAAAAACTTGATAGTACCTGCAGGCGCACCTTGTAGCGCATAGCCAACTCGACCGAACGGGTTTGCAGAACGTTGGCACCAAGCGACGCCAGTTCCAGCATTTCCTCGTACGAAATACGATCCAGTTTGCGCGCCCGGTCACAAAGCCGCGGGTCAGTGGTGTAGATTCCGTCCACGTCGGTGTAGATGTCGCAGCGCTCTGCGTTTAGCGCAGCAGCAAATGCAACGGCGGTGGTGTCCGATCCACCGCGCCCCAATGTGGTGATGCGGTTTTCATCGGAAATGCCTTGAAACCCCGCCACCACGGCGACTTTCATACCTTCAGCAAACTTGGCGCCCAGATTTTCCGTAGGGATTTCAGTTATACGCGCGGCACTGTGAGCCGACGTGGTGCGCAGCGGAATTTGCCACCCCTGCCAACTGCGCGCCGGTACGCCCATTTCGTCCAGAACCAGCGCCATGAGACCGGCGGTAATATTTTCGCCCGACGAAACCACGGCGTCATATTCGCGCGCATCAAACATAGATGACGTCTGCCCGACGAGCGAGACCAGCGCGTCGGTCTGTCCCGACATGGCTGACACAATCACCACGACTTCAAAACCCGCTTCTGTTTCGGCTTTGACGCGTCTGGCGGCGTGGCCGATACGCACCAGATCGGCCACAGATGTGCCGCCAAATTTCATTACGAGACGCGCCATGACTGTCTTTCGTGCGTAGCGGGTTGAATGGCGGCTTACTATGCGGCGGCAGACATCAGGGCAAGGCTTAGTATTGTTTACCTGCCAACGGATGTGCACGACGTATTTGACTCACCGCGCGTGTATTGGCCTGCGTCCCAGTGTTACCGGGTGTGAGCCACGCAATTCAGTTGGTGTTGCGCGCCCCCCACGGCAGGGGAACCACCGGAACACCGTCTTCCATCAATGCGCGGGCGTCTTCCGATTTTGCTTCACCGCGAATCGAACGTTCGGGCGCATCGCCCATATGGATGGCGCGCGCTTCGGCGGCGAAATTTTCGCCGACGTTTTCGGAATTGGATTCAACCTTTTCTTTGAACTCGCGCATCGCGATTTCGGCCTTCGACCCCGGCGCTGACAGCAACGAAACCGATTTTGTTGCAACGTCTTTGGGTGTTGCGACGGCGCGGGCCGTGCGCACGCGCGGGGTCATTGGTGCTTTTGTAACCGCGTCTGAGCCGCAAACCGAGCAGCTGATCAGACCCGCCTGACACAGCTTGTCAAACGCCGCAGACGATTGAAACCAGCTGTCAAAGCGGTGATCGTTGGCGCATTTCAATGTAAAACTGATCATCAGACGTACCCGTTTTGAAATCTTGGACTGAATAGTCCAAACCTATGTTAACACAATAAATAAACATTTATCACCCCGCAATTTATGGGGAAGCCGTGTAAAGCCCGCCAAAAGTTTTCAGAATCGTTTTCAGTTCGGGTTCCCGCACATTTTCTATCGCCTTTTGAAGATCGCACCACCGCAATTGGCGCTGGCCTTTCTCGGGGAAGTCCCGCTGCATCGCCTTGACGCGTATCGGGATCACGTAGGCCGCAGTACCTTTTTTTGCGCTGCGGTTTTTTTTGGACGTGTACGCAAATTTTCCCAAATGTCCCGGGTCGGCTTCGCCTATGACGCCGGCTTCTTCGAAGGCTTCGATCGCCGCTGTTTCCGACGCGGAATGGCCCTTGATCGGCCAGCCCTTGGGCAGGATCCAACGACCGGAACCGCGGCTTGTTATCAACAGTATTTGCAAGCTTTTGGTCAGAAATCTCGGTTTATAACACAAAGCCGCAATTTGTGTGCCACGCGGCCATTTTTCCGGCAGCGTGTCCAAAGGGTGCAGCATCAGATCGAACCGAACCCTGCTTTACTTGCTGGCCCGCCGGTCTCGACGCGACGACATGGGCTGGAAAGCCACCGATACGTGCGCCTCGCAATAGGGTTTGCCGACCTGAACAGGATGTCCACAAAACCAGAAATCGTCAGTTGCGGGGTCGCCGACCGGCCATTTGCACGTGCGTTCTGTCAGCTCCATCAGCGACAGGCGCTTGGCTGATTTTTCGATTTCACGGATATTAGCCAGCGCTTCGGCAGAAACTTCGTTGGCCGACGGCTGTGGCGGCAGCGGTTGTCCGGCACGAATAATAGGCTTGCGCGGTGGTAAGGCCACCGGCTGCACGATCGGTCCGGGTTCCCCGTGGGGAGGGCGCATGGGCTTGGCGGCCGGGGCGGCCTTGGGTTTGGCGGCCTCTTTGGCTGCGGATTTGGGCGCAGCAGTTTTCGCGGGTTCGCTGGCGCGGTTGGACAAGCCCAGCCGGTGGACCTTGCCAATGACGGCGTTGCGGGTGACGCCGCCAAGTTCCTTGGCGATCTGGCTGGCACTATGGCCTTCGCCCCACATTGTTTTTAGTGTTTCTACACGATCATCCGTCCAGGACATGAATGGCTCCAGCTTAAATATGCGATTGCGCGGTGGTTAAGGTAATTCCGTTTGGGAAACACGGCGTATTTCGGTTGTACAGTATTTTACCACTGTCAGGCGCGGTGACAAGGTGGATGGTCAAAATTATAAGACGGAGACCCGCCATAATTGACACCGGAGGCGCATTCGGGCAAGTCGGAGCCTTGTTTTAAGCGAAATACGGACAAAAAAGATGACCACTGCGGTAATGCCGACTTACGCGCGGGCACCGATGCGTTTTGTAAAAGGCGAAGGAAGTTGGCTGATCGAGCAAAACGGCGACCGCTTTCTTGATATTGGCGGTGGTATCGCCGTGAACGCGCTGGGTCATGCGGACCCCCGGTTGGTCCGGGTGTTGCGCGATCAGGCGGGGGAACTTTGGCACACTTCGAACCTTTATCATATTCCCAATCAGGAGAGTCTGGCCAATAAGCTGGTGGAGGCAACCTTTGCTGATACGGTATTTTTTACCAATTCCGGCACAGAAGCGATGGAATGCGCTGTCAAGACGGCGCGCAAATTCTTTGCCGCATCGGGGCAGGACAATCGCCACGAAATTATCACGTTTGACGCTGCTTTTCACGGGCGCTCTTTGGGCATGATTTCGGCGGCGGGCGGGGACAAGCTGGTTGACGGGTTCGGCCCGTTGCTCGGTGGATTCGTGCATGTGCCTTTCGGCGATCTGGAGGCGACAAAGGCCGCGATTGGGGCAAACACAGCCGCAATTCTGGTCGAGCCGGTACAGGGCGAAGGCGGGATTGTGCCCGCAGATGACGCATTCCTACAAGGGCTGCGGACGCTGTGCGATCAAAACGGGCTGTTGTTGATCTTGGATGAAATTCAATGCGGTATGGGACGCACCGGCAGGCTGTTCGCCCACGAATGGGCCGGTATTACCCCCGACATTATGGCTGTGGCCAAAGGTATCGGTGCGGGATTTCCGTTGGGGGCCTGTCTGGCAACGAAAAACGCCGCCACAGGTATGGTGGCGGGAACGCACGGGTCGACCTATGGCGGCAATCCCCTGGCCTGTGCCGTGGGATCTGCGGTTGTGGATATTATCGCGCAACCCGAATTTCTGGAAGCCGTGCGTCGTAAGGCCGGCTTTATGCGCCAGAAACTGGAAGGGCTGGCGGCGGCCCACCCGCGCGTGTTCAAAGAGGTGCGCGGATCGGGTTTGATGCTGGGCATCGAATGCGTCGTGCCCAACGTGGACGTGGTAAAAGCCGGTTACACCCACAGGGTGTTGACCGTGCCGGGGGGGCAAAACGTGGTGCGGCTGTTGCCACCGTTGACGATTTCCGAAGACGAATTGGCCGAGGCGGTGGCCCGATTGGACGCCGTGGCCGTGCAATTAGAGGCGGGATTGTGAAACATTTCCTGGATATCGCGAAAACCGACCAAAATGACCTGCGGACCATGCTGGATGGTGCGCTCGCCATGAAAGCCAAGCGCGCTGGAAAGCCCAGCGCGCAGACAGACGACGATGCGCCGCTGACAGGTTATATGGTGGCGCTGATCTTTGAAAAACCTTCAACGCGTACGCGGGTGTCGTTTGACGTGGGGGTGCGCCAAATGGGCGGGCAGTCCATGGTGCTTTCGGGCACAGATATGCAACTGGGGCACGGCGAATCAATCGCTGACACTGCGCGGGTTCTCAGTCGTTATGTGGATCTGATCATGATGCGCACCTTTGACGAAGCAGTGCTTTTGGAAATGGCGGAATTCGCAACCGTGCCGGTGATCAACGGTCTTACCGACCGCACACATCCCTGCCAGATCATGGCCGACATCATGACCTTTGAAGAACATCGCGGACCGATCAAGGGCCGCAAAGTCGTCTGGACCGGGGACGGCAACAACGTTTGTGCCTCGTGGATCGAAGCCGCCGGACAGTTCGGTTTTGATTTTACTTTTACCGGTCCCACGACGCTGGAACCTCATGGCGTGCTTTTGGGCGCCGCACGGCAGGGCGGTTCAGGATTGAATATCGAACGCGATCCGCACAGGGCCGTTGCCGGGGCCGATCTGGTGGTCACCGATACCTGGGTATCGATGCACGACAGCCAGTCGTCGCGCGAACGGCGGCACAATCAACTGCGGCCCTATCAGGTGAATACCGCATTGATGGCGGGTGCAAAACCCAATGCACTGTTCATGCACTGCCTGCCCGCCCATCGCGGTGAGGAAGTGACAAGCGAAGTCATGGACGGCCCCAATTCCGTGGTGTTCGACGAGGCCGAAAACCGCCTGCACGCACAAAAAGCCATCATGCGGTTCTGTCTGGGGCTGTGACGCCACCGAAAATTGGTTTCGGCGTGCAGAAGTGGACAACAAAAGATCAGGGAAAGTTTGATATCGGCGTCAATGCGCAACAGTATCACCGACCCCGCCGCCGCCACAGGCGATTTTGTTGACCGCATCGGATTCGCCGGTTATTTTCTGCCCGCATCAGACGCGTGATTCCCCGGACAGTTGTCCGACCGGACTTACGTGAACAGTCACGTGTTTTATTTTGCTCAGGAGCCAAATTCATGCCGACAATTACGATCACCGCGTTCAAATACAATAGCAATTTCTTTCTTAAGGGATTTTTTGATTCCTCTGGAAACCTGGTCGCAAATGCCACGTCTGCGTCTTCGACGCAGGTTGTATTGTCCAATTCGGCGAACAACTGGACGGTCACCGTTGACGGGTCTGGCTTTACCTATGACTCCTCGGGCAATCCAACGGGTGGCACAATAACGCGTATGACATTCAAAAACGGAGCCGGCGACGTTGTCGCTGTGGTTGACGTCAATTGGGGCGCGGTTGATCTCTTCGACGCCCTGACTGCGATAGCAACGGGTGATTTCAGCTTGCTTAATGCGCTCGTTGCCGGAAACAACTTTGTCATCGACGGAACCAGTTCAACGAAAGGCGTTGATTTTGGCGGCGGCAAGTTGAACGACGTATTTAAGGGCAGCGATTTCAACGACCTGTTCGCAGGTTTGGGCGGCAATGACCGGATGGCCGGCGGCAAAGGCAACGACCAAATGGTTGGCGGCAGAGGCAACGACAAAATGCTTGGCGGCAGCGGCAAAGACCTTTTGTCGGGCGACAAAGGCAACGACAAGATGTTTGGCGGTGGCGGCAAAGACCAAATGGTCGGTGGCAAGGGCCGTGACCTCATGAAAGGTGGCGGTGGAGATGATTTCATTATGGGCGGCAAAGGCAACGATAAGATGGGTGGCGGCGGCGGCAGCGACACTTTCTTTTTTCAGAACGGCGACGGCAATGACACTATCAAAGATTTCGCTTTTGGAGTGGATAATATTGCTTTGCAGGGTGTCACCGCGATCACCGATTTCAACGATCTTTCAAACAACCACATGGCGCAGGTCGGGGCAGACGTTGTCATCACGTACGGTGCCAACTCGATTACGCTGGAAAACGTAAACCTGGGCGACCTGAGCGCGAGTGACTTTATTTTTTAGGACGCGCCCGCCAGAAGTGCAGCGTTACCGCCTGCCGCGGTAGTGTCGACACAGATGTGACGTTCGATGTGAAAACCACCCGATTGGTCGAGACTCGTGATCAGAGGCACGATCGGCCCCGGGCGGGCCGCGAGCGCTTTTCTGACGTTACCGGCGTTTGGGCCAAAACATGCCACCGTGTCAAAACCTGTCAGCGTGGTCAGTGCCTGCGGCGCAAGCACACCATCAACCCTGCCACCGACGGCAACCGTCAGCGCAGTGCAGCCTGCCTGACGGGCATGATCCGCCTGCGACCGCGCCAGTTCCAACGTCGGACCAAGGCACAGGATCCTGCCACGCGGCACTGTTGACAGTCGGTTGGATTCGCCGGTGGGGCCGGGCATTTCCTGCGGCGCAACCACGGTCGGGACGCTGGAATTTTCAAGCGCCGCCAACGCCTTTTCCACGATTTCCGGATCGACGGATTCGTTTGGGTGCACAGGTGCATCCGGTTCAGTCAAAACGGGGTTGCGTACCAGCCGACGCAGGTAATTGGGACCCCCCGCCTTGGGGCCGGTGCCGGACAAGCCCTCGCCGCCAAAGGGTTGCGACCCGACAACAGCGCCGATCTGGTCGCGGTTGACGTAGATGTTGCCGACATTCAGACGATCGACGCAATGTTGGACGCGCCCTTCGATACGCGTGTGCAGCCCGAACGTCAGCCCAAAACCGCTGGCGTTAATGGCGTCCAGAACAGCGTTAAAATCGCCTGATTTGAACGTGGCGACGTGCAGAACGGGACCAAATATTTCTTCCTGCAAATCGGCGATCCCATCAATGCGGATCAGCGCAGGGGACACAAAATGACCCTTTGACGGCGTGGCGCCGTGCTTGATAAGCCGCCCTTCATCACGGGCCACGCCAATATGTGCCAGAATTTTCTGCCGCGAAGCCGCGTCGATCACCGGCCCAACGTCGGTCGACACTGCCCAAGGATCGCCGAGGGCCAGCTCATCCATCGCACCCGTTAGCATATTCAGAAAATCCGGTGCTATATCCTCCTGTAAATAAAGAACGCGCAACGCCGAGCACCGCTGTCCGGCGCTTTGAAAGGCACTGGCAAGGATGTCGCGAATAGCGGCTTCAAACAGCGCGGTACTGTCAACGATCATGGCGTTCAGACCGCCGGTTTCCGCGATCAGCGGTGCATCAGGGGCGAGATTTTCGGCCATGGTGCGGTTGATAGTCTGAGCCGTTGGCAGCGAGCCGGTAAAGCACATTCCGTCAATGTGCGCATCGGTCGAAAGTGCCGTACCCACGACTGCGCCTTTGCCCGGCAGAAATTGCAACGTTGCGCGTGGCACGCCCGCGCGCAGCAGCAGCTTAATGGCATGCGCAGCGATCAGTGGCGTGGATTCGGCCGGTTTGGCGATGACCGCGTTTCCGGCGGCCAGGGCGCCGACAATTTGGCCCGTAAAGATGGCCAGAGGAAAATTCCATGGTGATATACAGGCGATGGTGCCGCGTGGCGGCTGGTGCATTTCAAGTGCCTGATTTGCATAATATCGTATAAAATCAATGGCTTCGCGCAGTTCGCCTTCGGCGTCGTTCAGGGTTTTACCAGCCTCGCGACAGGCCAGTGCATAAAACGCGCCAAAATCATTCTGAAACAGATCAGCGGCGGCGTTCAGGATTTTCGCGCGATTTTGCGGTGGGACTTTCCATATCCGTGCTGCACCAAGAGCGGTTTGAACATCCATTGGCGTGGCGTGACGCACCCGCCCGACGCAATCGCCCGGATCCGCCGGATTGGTCACGTTGAACATTTTGCCTTTTGCAACCTCGCCCGCAACAACCGGCTCTGCAGTGAACGCCGCAGAGCGATACTGGCTCCGTGCGGCTTCGATTTCTGCCAGATCGGTGACGCTGGTCAAATCAAATCCCTGCGAATTGTGTCTTGTTTTTCCAAACAGCGCTGCGGGGCGTGCGATACGCGGGTTTGCGGAATTTCCACCGGCCTTTAGCCGCTTCAACACCGGCGCAAAAGGATCAGTGGCCACTTCTTCTGCCGGAATATCGTGATCAACGATCTGGTTCACGAACGAGCTGTTGGCACCGTTTTCCAGCAGGCGACGCACCAGATAGGCCAGCAGATCGCGATGCGCGCCAACCGGCGCGTAGATGCGGCAACGGGTGTTGTGGGCTTTGCGTACGATCTCGTGCAGGGCTTCGCCCATGCCATGCAGGCGCTGGAACTCAAAGACGGTGGAGTCGCCTGCCATTGCCAAGATGGCCGTGACGGTGTGGGCGTTGTGGGTGGCAAACTGCGGATAAATTCGGTCGGTCATGCCCAGCAATTTGCGCGCGCAAGCCATATACGACACGTCGGTGGCATCTTTGCGGGTAAACACCGGAAAGCCGCTCAGACCCAGCGTTTGGGCCCGTTTGATTTCGGTGTCCCAATAGGCACCTTTGACCAGCCGGACCATGATTTTGCGATCCAGTTTGTCGGCCAATGAATAGAGCCAATCGAGCACAAAAGGCGCGCGCTGACCGTAAGCTTGGACCACAACGCCAAATCCATCCCAATTGGCCAGTGCGGCGTCCGACAGGATGGCCTTTATCACGTCAAGCGACAGGTCCAGACGATCGGATTCCTCGGCGTCGATATTGAAACCCATACCTGCGGATTTGGCCAGAAGCGCCAGAGATTTTGCACGCGGCACCAGCTCATCCATCACGCGGGCGTGCTGGGCCATCTCATAGCGTGGATGCAACGCCGACAGTTTGACCGAAATGCCCGGGTTGGCCCGAATGTCGTCGTTTTGGACGTGGCGGGCCAGTTGCGAAATGGCGTCGCTATAGGCCAGATGATAACGACGCGCATCCGCCTCGGTGCGCGCGGCCTCACCCAGCATGTCATAAGAATAAGTGTAGCCTCTGGCGTGAAAATGCCCGGCCCGCGTGGCCGCCTCGTCGATGGTTTGCCCCAGCACAAACTGTCGCCCCATTTCGCGCATAGCACGCCCCGTGGCGCTGCGGATCACCGGTTCGCCAAGGCGTTTTATGGCGTGGCGCAATGTGCCGGCCAGACCAGGTTGGCGGTCATCCAGCACTTTTCCCGTAAGCATCAAAGCCCAGGTTGACGCGTTGACCAGCGATGAGGCCGAGAGACCCAGATGCGTGCCCCAGTTCGACGGCGCGATTTTGTCCTCGATCAGCGCGTCAATCGTGTCGGCGTCAGGCACGCGCAGCAACGCCTCGGCAAGGCACATCAACGCGATGCCCTCGTCGGTGGACAGGCCGTATTCCGACAAAAAGACTTCCATCAACCCGGCTGTGGCGTCGGATCGGATGCTGTTGATCAGCGTCGCGGCGTCGGTCGAGATTTTTCGGCGTGCCGGCGGCGTGAGATTGGCCGTTTTCAAAAGCGCGTGCAGGCAGGTTGATTCATCCGCCAGCGTGGCGTTGCGAAGCGAATTCCGGAGTTCGTCAAGCTTGGTCGTGCGCATGGATCGGGCCTTCACGATGAGTCTGCAATGACTTTATATCAGCCATCGAATGGGCGATACGTCTTTAGATTGCAACATTTCAGAGATTTTGCCTATATTAGTATCATTATGTAGTCATAAGGTGGGGTGGTATGTCAGGTCATAGTCTGGATCGAATTGATCAGGAAATACTTCGTGTTCTGGGCCGCGACGGGCGAATCCGAATTACCGATCTGGCGCAGGAGATCGGATTGTCCAAAACGCCGTGTCAGCTGCGCGTGCGACGATTGGAATCTGAGGGCTATATCACCGGGTATCGCGCTCTGTTGAACCCGATCAAACTGGGGCTTGATCACATTGCCTTTGTCGAGGTGAAACTGACGGACACCAAATCCAAGGCGCTGGAAGCTTTCAATCGCGGGGTCATGAAAATTCCCGAGGTCGAGCAATGCCACATGATCGCCGGCGGGTTTGATTATTTGCTCAAGGTAAGGACCACAGACATGCGCGCCTACCGCCGCGTGATGGGTGAACAGATATCGGCGTTGCCTTATGTTTCGAACACCTCGACGTTCGTGGCGATGGACGCGGTGAAAGAGGGTGTTTTACAAGCGCCGAATAGGCTTGAAAAGTAGCGGATATAATGGCTTTGATGGCGCGATACTAAACGGGACTGTGCCATGACACGCCGCGCGAAAAACATTCTGTTCATCATGTATGACCAATTGCGCTGGGACTATTTGGGCTGCGCGGGCCATCCCTATCTGAAGACCCCGAACATGGACCGTCTGGCAATGCGCGGGGTGCGGTTCTCGCGTGCGTATGTGCAGTCGCCGATATGCGGCTCGTCTCGCATGTCGACCTATACGGGGCGTTACGTGCGCAGCCACGGGTCGACCGGCAACAACGTGCCATTGAAAGTCGGCGAAATGACCATGGGTGACCACCTGCGCGCGCGCGGCATGTCGTGCCATCTGGTGGGCAAAACCCATATGGTTGCCGACGCCGACGGCATGGCGCGCCTTGGGCTGGCGCCGGACAGCGTGATCGGCGCGCGTCTGTCGGAATGCGGGTTCGATGTATTCGAGCGCGACGACGGGCTGGCAGGGCGCGGGCCGGACGGGTCGTACGACGAAAATTCGGCGCGGGCGTATAACGATTATCTGCGCGCCAAGGGCTACGAAAGCGAAAATCCGTGGCACGATTTTGCCAACGCGGCCGTCGATGCCACCGGCGACATCCTGTCCGGGTGGTTTTACAAAAATGCCCGAAAGGCGGCAAATATCGCCGAAGACGACAGCGAAACCCCGTATATGACCCGGCGCGGCATTGCGTTCATGACGGAGGCAGGCGATGCGCCGTGGTGTTGCCACCTGTCTTACATCAAGCCGCACTGGCCTTATATCGTCCCTGCGCCTTACAACGATATGTACGGTCCCAATCAGGTGCAGGCACCGGAGCGCAGCGACGACGAGCGGGTAAACGCCCATCCCGTGTTGGATGCGTTGATGAACAATCCGCTCGGGCGCGCGTTTTCGCGTGACGATGTGCGCGCCGAGGTCATACCGGCCTATATGGGGCTGGTCCGGCAATGCGACGATCAACTGGGCGTACTGCTGGACTGGATGGAAAAATCCGGTCGGATAAAAGACACCATGATCATTCTGACATCGGATCACGGCGATTATCTGGGCGATCACTGGATGGGCGACAAAATGTTTTTCCACGATGCATCGGTAAAGGTGCCGCTGATCATTTTTGATCCATCTGCGGCGGCGGAGTCCACGCGTGGGGCTGTGGTTGACGAACTGGTTGAAAGTCTGGATCTGGCGGCGACATTTACCGATGTGGTGGGCGGCGACGTGCCCGACCATATTCTTGAGGGCCGTTCGTTGTTGCCGTTTTTGCACGGAAAAGCGGTTGGGACGTGGCGCGATTGCGTGATTTCTGAATTCGATTTTTCCACGTCGTCCATGGCGGAAAAACTGGGTCTAGGCGTGCGCGAAGCGGTGATGTTCATGGTGGCGGATAAAGAATGGAAACTGATCCATTTCGAGGCCGGTTTGCGCCCGATCCTGTTTGATCTGGGTGCTGACCCCGGCGAGTTGGTCGATCTGGGCGGTAGCGCCGCTCACGCTGAGGTTATTGCGCGCATGTATGACAAGCTGTTTTCCTGGGCGCGCCGCAGCAGACAGAACACAACAGTGACGGCGGCGCAATTGCTTGAAATGCGGACGTCTGCCGATCGGCGCGGGATCGTCATGGGTATTTTTGACGAAAGCGAGATCGACGCGGAATTGACGGCCGCCTATCGCGGCAAAGCCGGTCGAAGGCCCACGGCGTGACCATGCTCAAGTCCCTTGCGGGGCTTGAGCCTGAAAAGAGAAATGCGCGCCGCGCGGGGAGTATTTTTGCAAAAATGAAGCGTTACAAGGGTGTTTTCAGCCCAAGTATTTTGCGCGCTTGTTGGCACGTGGCGACCGGGCGGTGGTATTTTTCGCAAAGATCGACAGCGCGCGTCACCAACGCGGCGTTGGACGGGGCCGGTGTGTTGCGGTCAAGGCGGATGTTGTCTTCAAGCCCTGTCCGCGTGTGGCCGCCAGCGGCGATTGACCATTCGTTGAGCTTGATCTGTCCCTGCGCCACGCCGGCGCCACACCACGTGGCGTTTGGGGCAAGGCGGGACAGTGTGGCGACATAAAAGTCGAAAACCGCCTTATCAACGGGCATGGCATTTTGCACCCCCATTACGAACTGGACGTGTAGCGGTGCTTTGAGACGACCGTCTTGCTGCATCCTGACGGCCTGAAATATATGGCTGAGATCGAAGGCTTCGATTTCGGGCTTGATGTCCCGGGCCAGCATTTCGGCAGCCAGCCAATCGACCAGATCGGGTGGGTTTTCGTAGACCCGTGTCGGGAAGTTATTCGATCCCACGCTCAGTGACGCCATGTCCGGGCGTAGTGGCAGCATACCGCCGCGCGCCTGGCCCGCGCCTGAACGCCCGCCAGTTGACAGTTGGATGATCATGCCGGGGCAATGGTGCCGCAGCCCGTCCATCAGGGCCGCAAATCTGTCGGGGTCGGAACTGGGGGTTTCGTCGTCGTTGCGCACGTGACAGTGGGCAATGCTGGCACCGGCTTCAAACGCGGCGTGGGTGCTCTCTATTTGTTCGGTTACCGTTGTGGGCACCGCCGGATTATGCGCCTTGGTAGGGACCGATCCGGTGATTGCAACGCAGATGATGCAGGGCGTTTCAGACATGGCCGCTGGTTTTCATGAATTCCATCAGTAATTCGGCATAGGCTTGGGGGGCCTCGACGCAGGGGAGGTGCCCGACCCCGCGCATAAGTTTGAATATGGATCCCGGCACCAGTTCTGTCGTTTCGCGGACGAGATCAGGCGGAGTGCTGTCGTCTTCGGCCCCCGCAATTCCCAGGGTCGGCAGCGTCAGACGGGCAGTGCTGTCAAACAGATCGGTGCCCGAAATAGCAGCACAGCACCCGGTGTAGCCTTCAACGCTCGTGCGGCTCAGCATGTTGCGCCATGCAGCCAGCTCGGCCTTTCTGTTGTTGTGAAAATAATACGAGAACCACCTGGTCAACGTGCCCCGCTGAATCGCATCAACGCCGCCGTGGTGCACGCGGCCGATCCGTTTGTCCCACATCTGTGTCGTACCGATTTTGGCGCCGGTGTTTGACAGCACCATTGCGCGGACCAGATCGGGGCGTTCGGCTGCCACGCCCTGTGCGATCATCCCGCCGATGGATAGTCCGACGAACAGGCTGTTTTTGACGTCGAGCGCATCCAGAAGCGCCGCAGCGTCGCCCACCAGATCGCCCATGAAATAAGGTGCGTCCGGCGCATCCGACAACCCGTGACCGCGTTTGTCATAGCGGATGATGCGCAGGGTCTTTGGCAAATGCGCGATCACGCCGTTCCACAGGCGATAATCCGTACCCAGCGAATTGGCGAAAATCACCGCAGGGCCGGTTGGGTCGCCCTCATCTGCGTAGTGCATAGTGACCCTGTTGACAGTAATCATCTGCATTGGTGGTGTCCTCAAATTTGGGCGAAGTGTCGGGTAAAGTCGCCGCAGGCGCAAGGCTGCGGATTCTAAATTAATGCGTTCCGCTTAGATGGCCGTGCTGGATATCATAGTCTACGGCCACGGCATATTCAGGGTCGTCGTCCATATCGACGATCAATTGTCCTGCGTTGGTCAGCAGCCGGTGACAGTCGTGGGTCAGGTGACGCAACTGCAGGCGTTTTCCGGCGGCGGTGTAGGCAGCCGCCACGGCGTCGATGGCCTGTAGCGCCGACTGATCCACAATGCGCGATCCCATGAAATCCAGTATTACGTGATCGGGGTCCTTTTTAGGATCGAACAGGTCCCGAAACCCCGTGGCCGAACCAAAGAAAAGCGGCCCTTCGATTTCGTACACACGCGCGCCTTGCTGTGTCATTGAGGGCCGCGCTTTTGCTTCAATTCGTGACGCAGCGTTCCACGCATAGACCAGCGCTGAGACAATGACGCCCACCACAACAGCGGTTGCCAAATCCTCGGCGACGGTCACGCCGGTGACCAGCAGAATGACAAAGGCATCGGCACGGGGAATAATGCGCAGGATACGAATGCTTTGCCATGCAAATGTACCAATCACCACCATGAACATCACACCGACCAAAGCGGCCAGCGGGATCAGCTCGATGAACGGCGCTGCGAACAGTATAAAGCTAAGCAAAAACAGCGCCGCAGCGATCCCCGACAGCCGCGAGCGACCGCCGGATTTTACGTTGATCATCGATTGGCCGATCATGGCGCAACCGCCCATACCACCAAAAAAACCTGTAACCGTGTTGGCGAGACCCTGCGCAACGCATTCTTTGGATGCTCCGCCCTTTTTGTTAGTCATTTCGCCAACCAGATTGAGCGTCAGCAGGCTTTCGATCAGGCCAATCGCGGCCAGCAGAACGGCATAGGGCAAAATGATGCGCAGGCTGTCCGGCGACAATGGGATCGACGGGATGGCAAATGTCGGCAGCCCCCCCGCCAGCGTAGCAAGGTCGCCGACGCGCGGTACCGGCAAATCAAAAGCAATGACCAGCGCAGCCACCGAAGCGATGGCGGCCAATGGCGCAGGGACGGCTTTGGTGAATTTTGGTATTACCCAGATCAGCGCCATGGTGCCAAGCACCAACGCAAGGGTAATCCACAGCGGCAGGCCAGTCATCCAGACATGGTGGCCATCCTCAGCCGGAACGCGAAACTGTTCCAGCTGTGCCAAAAAAATAACGATCGCCAACCCGTTGACAAATCCCAGCATGACCGGGTGCGGCACCATGCGGATGAACTTACCCAGTTTGAACAAACCCGCAGCGATCTGGATCAATCCCATCAGCACCACGGTGGCAAACAGGTATTGCACACCGTACTGTGCCACCAGCGACACCATTACTACCGCCAGTGCGCCGGTTGCGCCCGAAATCATACCCGGGCGTCCGCCAAAGACCGCAGTGATCAACCCGACGATAAAGGCCGCGTAAAGACCCACCAGCGGGGCGACTCCGGCGACGAAAGCAAATGCAACCGCCTCTGGAACCAACGCCAGCGACACCGTCAGGCCTGCCAGTATTTCAATACGTACCCGATCCAACGTCAGGTCGCCGCGTGCAGCGGGGACACGAAGGCGCGATGACAGGTCAGCTAAGGTGGTCAGGCGTTTCACAACACGATGCTTTCAGGTTATTCCCTGCGCTGTTCCATATCCGAAGCTACGTTGACCGCCAGAGGGTGCTGTGTCGCAGCCCGCTGCGAATAGATTTGCAATCCCAGCCGGTTGAAGCCAACGTAGCCAAAGCAAAAAATGGAGGCGTTTATGAAAGCAGCGGTCTGTCACGAGTTCGGCCAACCCTTGGTCGTCGAGGAGGTTGAATTGCGCGCGCCGGAATTCGGCGAAGTGCAGGTCGACGTAAAAGCCTGTGCGATTTGCCATTCCGATATTGCTTACATGGAGGGATCGTTCGGCGGCTCATTGCCTGCGGTCTACGGGCACGAGGCAGCGGGCATTGTCACGGCTTTGGGCACGGGCACGTCCGGTTATAACCTCGGTGATCCTGTATTGGTGACCCTGATCCGCGCGTGCGGGCATTGCGCCAGCTGCGCCGATGCCGCACCGACAACCTGCGAAACCGTGCACGACCGCACCAGGGGCCCGCTGTCGACATCTGGAGGCGGGTTGCTCGAGCAGGGTTTGTCTGCCGGGGCATTTGCGCAGCGCGTGGTGGTTGACCAAAGCCAGATTGCCCGCATTCCGGCGGATATAGCCATGGAAGCGGCCTGTTTGTTGTCCTGTGGCGTAATCACCGGATTTGGTGCAGTCAGCAACACCGCCAAAATGAATCCCGGGTCGAGTGTCGTCGTGCTTGGCGCGGGCGGCGTGGGGCTGAACGCTATTCAGGGTGCGGTGGTTTGTGGCGCTTCCAAGATAATTGCTGTTGATATGACTGAGGAAAAACTAGACACGGCACTGGAATTTGGTGCTACCCACGGCGTTCTTGTTACCAGCGATAAACCGCATAAACAGGTCAAGTCGCTGACCGGCGGACGCGGCGCCGATTATGTTTTTGTCACGGTAGGCGCAAGCCAGGCTTACGACGGGGCGGCCAAATACCTGGCGCGACGCGGCTCTGTTGTCGCTGTAGGTATGCCGCCAATGGGCGTGAAATCCAGCTATTCGCCCCTGTTGCTGGCCGATGCCGGTCAATCCATTTTGGGGTCAAAAATGGGTGGTACGGTTCTCAAACGCGATATTCCCTACCTGATCGACCTTTACGCGCAGGGACGTTTGAAACTGGATGAACTGGTGACGCGGCGTTACAGATTAGACGAGATCAACGACGCAATTGCGGATACCAAGGCCGGAAACGCCCGGCGCAACGTTATCGTTTTCGATTGACGTTGCGGTCGATCATAAATGCAGGCTTTTACGCGGATTCAACTATAACTAAGTACCTGTCATGTTCAAAAAACTGCCCGTCCTTTTTCTGCTGATCACCGTGATGCTTGACAGCATGGGCATCGGCATCATTATGCCGGTCATGCCCGATCTGATTATTGATCTGGGTGGCGGGACGCTAAGCAAAGCCGCGACCTGGGGCGGGGCCATGGCGGCGACTTTTGCCGTGATGCAGTTTCTGTTTGGCCCAATTGTTGGCAATCTTTCTGACCGGTATGGTCGGCGTCCGGTGATACTGGTCTCGTTGGCGGTCATGTCGCTTGATTACGTCATCATGGGGATCGCCGGGTCGATCTGGTTGCTGGTTGTTGGGCGGATCATCGGTGGGATGACTTCGGCGACGCAGTCGACCGCGAACGCCTATATGGCCGACATTTCCAATCCCGATGAAAAGGCGCAGAATTTTGGACTGATCGGCGCGGCCTTTGGCGTTGGGTTTATCCTTGGCCCGCTGGTGGGCGGCTTGCTGAGCGAGTTCGGCCCACGCGCACCGTTTTTCTTTGCTGCGGCTCTGGCCGCCGCCAATACCGTGTTTGGCTATTTTGTACTGTCCGAAACCGTCACCGACGCCATTCGGCGCCCGTTTGAATGGGCGCGCGCCAATCCGTTTGGTGCTTTCAGGCACATCGGCAAACTGCCCGGTGTGACACGCATTCTTTTGGTGTTTTTCTTCTATAACATTGCGTTTTTCGTCTACCCGTCGGTCTGGGCCTATTACACGCAGGAACGGTTTGGCTGGGAACCTTCGATGGTCGGCATTTCGCTGGCCGTATTCGGGGCGTCGATGGCCATCGTGCAGGGCGGCCTGATCCGCGTGATCATTCCACGTATCGGCGAACATTTCACAGTTGTGACTGGATTTGCGATTACCGTTGTGGCCTTCGGCATTTATGCCTCTGCCACACAGGGCTGGATGATTTTCGCGTTGGCACCACTTACGTCGCTGGGAGTCATCGCTGGTCCGGCGCTTCAGGGGATCATGTCGCGTGTGGCGTCTGATGATCAACAGGGTGAATTGCAGGGGGTGCTGACGTCTGTCTCTGCGGTCAGCGTGGTCATCAGCCCGCTGTTGATGACCAATATCTTCGGCTTTTTCACCCGCGATACCGCGCCGATTTATTTCCCCGGTGCACCGTTCGTTTTGTCAGCGGTGCTGGTGGCCGTTTCGCTGGTCATTTTCATGGGGCGCAAGCGGCTCTACACGTACGCACCCGCCGAATAAAGCGCACTCCGAAAAGTGGGCACCGGTTTTCGGAATAAAGTGCGCGCAAGATCAAAGGGATAGAGCCGCTCCGCTGATTCAGATAAAAAGGATGCGGCTCTGGCGACGTGCTTCATCTTTGAACAAATACTCCCGCGCGGCGCGCAAATTACTTTTGCAACCCAACAAAAAAGGCCCGCCGTGTCCAGCGGGCCTGACTGTTTGTCTTGCGAACGCCTTAGTTGGGCAATTCGCTTTCAATGCCTTCGACGTAAAAAGACATGCCTGCCAGCGTGCCATCGTCCGCTGTTTCGCCCTCTTTAAGCCAGACAGAGCCGTCTTGTTTGTTGATGGGTCCGGTGAAGGAATGCATGGAGCCGTCAGCCAAAGCATCAACAATCGCCTGCGCTGACGCACGCACATCCGCCGGAATTTTATCGGAAAACGCGCCGATACCCGTCATGCCCGGTCCGATACCATCCCAGGTGTCAGTGCTGACCCACGTGCCGTCCAGAACTGCCTTGACCCGTGAAATATAGTAGGGGTCCCAGTCGTCGATGATTGAAGAAAGGCGGGCATTGGGGCCAAACTGCATCATGTCGGATGCCTGACCAAAGGCGTAGATGCCTTTTTCTTCGGCAATCGTCATGGCAGCGGGGCTGTCCGTGTGCTGCATGATCACGTCGGCACCCTGTTCGATCAAGGCGTTGGCCGCGTCAGCCTCTTTGCCGGGATCAAACCACGTGAACACCCAGATGACTTTCATCTTCACGTCGGGATTAACGGCTTTGGCAGCCAGATAGGCGGCGTTGATACCGCGCACAACTTCAGGAATCGGGAACGAAGCGATATACCCGATCACACCGGTTTTGGACATGTGTCCGGCGATGTGGCCAATTACCGTGCGGCCTTCGTAAAAACGGGCCGAATAAGTCGACACGTTATCTGCGCGTTTGTATCCCGTGGCGTGTTCGAATTTCACGTCGGGAAATTTTTTGGCGACGTTGATCGTCGGGTCCATGTAGCCAAAAGAAGTGGTAAAGATCAGCTTAGCGCCGCCAAGTGCCATTTGCGTCATGACCCGCTCGGCATCCGCGCCTTCGGGTACACTTTCGACATAAGATGTTACCACGTCGTCGTCAATTTCCGCATCTATGGCTTTGCGACCCAGATCGTGCTGGTACGTCCAGCCCAGGTCACCAACTGGTCCCACGTAAACAAAGCCGACTTTCAGCGGCTCCGACGTGGCAGCGCCAGCGCCCAGACCGATTGCAAGCGCAGCGCCCGCCATCAGTGTTTTGAACAGGTTCATTGTTATTCTCCCTTTGTTGGTTTGGCCGTGTGACCGGCCGGTTTAAACTATACGCCTTTAATGCGAGGCGTGGAACACACGACCCAGTGAGGCCGGTGCATTGATGCTGGCGCGTTTGCGGTCAGCGGACATAATTACCAATACCAGAATGGTAACCACATATGGAGTCATCGACAAATAGGCGACAGGGATCGAAATACCGATGGCCTGCAGGTTAAGCTGCATGATGGTGATGCCGCCAAACAGATAGGCGCCAAACAGAACGCGCCACGGCTTCCAACTGGCGAACACCACCAGCGCCAGTGCGATCCAGCCTGATCCGGCCGTCATCCCCTCGGTCCATTGCGGAACGCGGATCATCGAGATGTAGGCACCTCCCAGACCGGCACAGGCACCGCCGAACATGATGGCCATCAGGCGGATGCGCACGACCTTGTAACCCAGCGCGTGCGCAGCGTCGTGGCTTTCACCGACCGCGCGCAGAACCAGTCCGCCGCGGGTGTATTTCAGAAAATACCACACAGCAAATACCAGAATAAGCGATATATACACGATGAAATCATGCCTGAACAAAATGCCGCCGATATAGGGAATATCCGCAAGAAAATCGACTTCCAGACGCGGGAAACGCGGGGGTTTGATACCTGTGTAACTGTGGCCAAGCAAAGCCGAAAACCCCAGACCAAAAAGCGTCAGCGCCAGACCGGTGGCCACCTGATTGGACAATAATATCTGCGTCAAAATTCCGAAAATAAGGGCTATCAACGCGCCGCCGACGATGGCCGCAGCCATTCCGATCCACGGGGATCCCGTAGTCACGGCAGCGATAAATCCAAACACCGCACCGCTGATCATCATGCCCTCGACACCCAGGTTCAGCACTCCGGACTTTTCCACCACCAATTCGCCAATCGCGGCCAGCAGCAAAGGTGTTGCAGCGACCATCAGGCTGACGATCAGGGCAACGGGGTTCAGTGACGAGAAATCCATCAGCCGGTCTCCTTTCTGACCCAGCGGATCCGGTAAGAGGATAAAACGTCAAGCGCGAGCAGGAAAAAAAGCAACATGCCCTGAAAAACGGTTATGGATGCCGCCGGTACGCCCAGACGGAACTGCACGGTCTCGCCGCCAATATAAGTGATGGCCATGACGATCCCGGCCAAAAAGATTCCCACGGGGTGCAAACGGCCGAGAAACGCGACGATAATTGCTGTAAAGCCATAGCCCACCGGGAAGTTTGTCGTCAATTTTCCGGCAGGTCCGGTGACCTCGAACAGACCGGCAAGACCTGCAAGCGCCCCGGAAATGCCCAGACACACGGCGATAATGACATTGGGATTCACGCCCGCAAAACGGGCAGCGCGCGGGCTTTCGCCCGTCAGTTTGATCTGAAAGCCAAGACGGTGACGCGTCAACAGGATGTAAGCGACGATTACCGTGGTAAACATCAGCATGACGCCCCAGTGGATACCTGTGCCCGCGAAAATCTCGCCGTTCGTAGTCCCGGGCAAGTCCTGAAAACTACGCGACTCCGGAAAGCCGCGCCCATCGGGATTGCGCAAGGGTCCCGTTACCATACCGCCAAGGAAATTGGTCGCCACGTAAACCAGCATCAGCGACACCAGAATTTCATTGGCATTAAATTTGATTTTGAGCAGGGCAGGGATCATCGCCCACAAAAATCCGCCCAACGCGCCGACAATAGCCATCAGCGGCAGCACCCAGACTGAATCCAGAGGATATACCGCCAGTCCCACCGAGCCACCGGCAATGGCGCCCATGATAAACTGTCCCTCAGCACCGATATTCCAGATGCCGGCGCGAAATCCCAGCGACAGGCCCAGCGCAATCAGGATCAGCGGCCCACCTTTGATCAACAACTGCCCGCGCGTGTAAGGCTGCAAAAGCGGATCGAGAAATATCAGGCGAATGGCTTCAACCGGGTCTTTGCCCAGAAACGCAAACAAAAAGCCACCTGCGATCATCGTCGCAATAACGGCCAGAACCGGCGTGAGCGCTGTCCAAAGCGCCGATTCTTGTGGACGTGTTTCAAGCTGAAACATGATTGGCCTCCATTCCGCCCATCATCAGGCCAATGTCATCAACGCTAAGCGATATAGTATCCTGAGGTTCAGATAATCGGCCCTCGTTGAGAACTGCAAAACGGTCGGATATTTCCAAAAGTTCGTCCAGATCCTGCGAAATGATGACCAGGGCAGAGCCTCCTTCCGCCAGATCGAGCAGTGCCTGCCGGATGTCGGCAGCCGCCGAGGCGTCAACGCCCCAGGTCGGCTGGTTCACTACCAGAACGCGCGGTTTTTGCATGATCTCACGACCGATGACAAATTTCTGCAAGTTGCCGCCCGATAACGACCGCGCCGCGTTCCTGACGCTTGGCGTACGCACGTCAAATTCCTCAACGATGGCGGACGCGAAATAACTGGCGGCGCTCCAGTTCAGGAAACCGCCTTTGGACAGTTTTTGACGCCACTCGCCTGTCAGCAGGGCGTTTTCCGTCAGAGACATTGCCGGTGCGGCGGCATGCCCAAGGCGTTCCTCTGGGGCGGTTAATACGCCGATTTCGCGCCTTTCGTTGGGTCCGAAATCGCCGATTTCGATATCGTCAACGGTGATCTGCGCTTTTTTGGTAGTGGCTTCGCCGCTAAGCGCTGCCAGAAATTCATCCTGTCCGTTTCCGGCCACGCCGCCAATGCCCAGAATCTCGCCCGAGTGGACCGAAAGCGAAATATCACGCAATGATGTGCCGAACTGTTGCTTTGTCGGTACGTCAAGATTGGTAATATTGAGGACTCTTTCACCCTTGTTCTCGGATTTGCGCGTGGGCGTGTGCAGGGTGCTGCCGACCATCATTTCCGCCAAATCACGTGCCGACACCTTTGAGGGCGTGCTGGTGCCCACCACCTTGCCCATGCGCAGAATCGTCGCGTGATCGCATAGGGTTCGAATTTCCTCAAGCTTATGGGAAATATACAAAATTGCCGTGCCCTGCGCCGATAATTTGCGCAAGGTTTCGAACAGAATATCGACCTCCTGAGGGGTCAATACCGACGTGGGTTCATCCATTATCAGCAATTTGGGATTTTGTAGCAGACACCGGATGATTTCCACGCGCTGGCGTTCTCCCACCGACAGGTCCCCGATGATCCTGTTGGGGTCAAGCGGCAATTTGTAAGCAGTGGAAACGTCGGTTATTTGCTTTGCCAACGCGCGCTGCGGTGGGGCGTTTTCCATGCCCAGTGCGATGTTTTCGGCTACGGTCAAAGCCTCGAACAGCGAAAAATGCTGAAATACCATGGCCACGCCCGAAGCGCGGGCTTCGCGCGGCTCACCGGGTTGAAAGCTTTTGCCACGAAACTTCATTGTGCCGTGATCCGGGCGCACCAGACCGTAGATCATTTTGACCAGCGTCGATTTCCCGGCCCCATTTTCGCCCAACAACGCGTGAACTTCGCCTTCTTTGACGTCAAAGCTGACGTCATCGTTGGCGACCACCCCGGGGTAGGCTTTGGTCAGCCCGGCAATCTGGAGCAAAACAGTCACGTAGCAGTTTCCTTTTTGCTTTGGCGGGTAACCGCAGAGCCAGAAAAGGCGCGGGAATCGCGCGCGTCGTTAAGCATTAACCGAGCGGCGACCCCAACTGCAATGGCGGCGGGCGATTTCCCAATCTCGGGTGTGCCGATAGGGCAGGTGATCGTACTGATTTTTGCCGGTGTATGGCCCAGTGCCGCAAGACGTTTGCGAAAGCGTGCCCATTTTGTTTTAGAGCCGATGAGACCGACGCCAGACGTCGGATGCAAAAGCAAACGATGGCACAGTTCCAGATCAAGCGCGTGGGAATAGGTCACAATGAGGTGCCGCGCATTTGGCGGCGCGAAAGACACAATATCGCCGATATTCGGGGCGTGCACGACATCGACGTTGGGCGAAACATCCAAAGGAAAGCGATCCGCCGCCGTGTCGATCCACGTAATTGTATAAGGCAGGGCATTAAATACATCGACCAATGCGCGGCCCACATGGCCGGCACCAAATATCCAAAGCGGCGCTTCATCGCAAACCAGCGGTTCGACCAGCCAGCCGTCAATCCTTTGCAATTCAACTTGGTTGCCCGTTGCTCGTGCGGTGGTCAGAACGCGTTCCACGCCCAGCGGGCGCGCCGTGGCAATGTCCTGATCGCTATTCAAAGGGCGGGCAAACACACCGTGTTTTTCCGTCTCGGCCGCCGTGGATTTGAGCGACGAAGCTTCAAAACATTCGGTCAACAGGGTGACACTACCACCACAACATTGTCCGAGCTCCGGACCCAATGCTTTGGTCTTGTGCGATCTCTTCCAAACGCCGTCGTGTTTTAGCATTTCACGGGCTTGTACGGTTGCGTCAAATTCCAGTTGCCCGCCGCCGATGGTTCCGTCCTGACCTGTGGACCACACCAGCATTGCGGTGCCGGGTGCGCGCGGTGCCGAGCCATTGGTCGCGGTCACAACGATACGCGCCACACGGTGGTGTGCTGCGACGGCAGTTTTCAACGCTTGCAAATCAAAGCTCATTGGGCGGCACTTTCGCGCTGGCGCTGAACCGCCATGAGAACCGTTTCCGCGGTGGCAGGTGCATTAAGGTGCGGATAGTTGTCGCCGTCCCCGCAGGCAGCGATCGCGTCAGATAACGCCATCAGAGCCGAAATGCCCAATATCAGCGGTGGCTCGCCCACGGCTTTGGAACGGTAGATGGTTTTTTCGACGTTTCTGCCCTGGTCCCACAGGGCGACATTGAAAATCGCGGGGCGGTCCCAAACCGCCGGAATTTTATAGGTCGATGGCGCGTGCGTGGTCAGGCGTCCCCTGTCGTTCCATACCAGTTCTTCGGTGGTCAGCCAGCCCGCGCCTTGCACGAAGCCGCCTTCGATCTGGCCAATGTCTATGGCCGGGTTCAACGATTCGCCCACATCGTGCAGAATGTCGCAGCGCAAAATACGGTTTTCACCGGTCAACGTGTCGATGACGACCTCGGTCACCGCCGCGCCGTAGGCGAAATAATAGAATGGCCGCCCGCGTCCCTTGAGGCGGTCCCACTCGACGTCGGGGGTGGCGTAAAATCCGGTTGAAGACAGCGAAATACGGTTTTGGTAGGCGGACGCGGCGACCTGCGCAAAGGCCAACGTTGTGCCGTCAACGTCCACAACGCCGTCGCCAAACGAGATTTTCTCGGCGACCACGCGGTACTGATCGCACAACATGCGTGTCAGTCTTGCCTTGATGATCTCGCAGGCGGCCTTGACCGCCATTCCGTTTAGATCAGATCCGGACGAGGCTGCCGTCGCCGATGTATTGGGCACTTTGGCGGTATCGGTGGCCGTGATCTTGACCGCCGACAGCGGCTGGCCAAACACCGTTGCCGCCACTTGCGCGACTTTGGTGAACAGCCCCTGACCCATTTCGGTGCCGCCGTGATTAAGGTGGATCGAGCCGTCGGAATAAACGTGCACCAGCGCCCCGGCCTGATTAAGAAAGGTCAGCGTGAATGAAATCCCGAACTTGACCGGCACCATGGCAAGCCCGCGTTTCAGGACCGGACTTTTGGCGTTCCATGCAGCGATGTCTGTCCGGCGTTTTGCGTAGTCGCAGCTTTGTAGCAATTCGGCGGCGATCTGGTCGCTGACGCTGTCGGTGACCGGCATGTGGTACTGGGTGGTTTGTTTTTTGCTTTGGCTAAAATTTGCGTAGAAATTGATCTGCCGCACGTCGGCTGCATCGCGCTTCAGATGGAAAGCGATGTGATCGATCACCCGCTCGATTCCGACGATGCCCTGCGGCCCGCCAAAGCCGCGAAACGCCGTGTTGGACACGGTGTTGGTTTTCAACCGGTGCGATAAGATGCGCGCGTGCGGCAGAAAATAGGCATTGTCCGCGTGCAACATGGCGCGGTCAGCAATGGCCAGCGACAGATCCTGCGCCCAGCCGCAGCGAGCGAACTGTTCAAAAATCACGCCCGCGATTTTGCCCTGATCGTCAAAGCCAACGTCGTATTTTATCCGAAACTCGTGGCGTTTGCCTGTGACAACCATATCGTCGTCGCGGTCGTAGCGCATTTTGCACGGCCTGCCGGTCAGAAAACTGGTGACGGCGCAAGCCACCGCCAGTGAATTTCCCTGACTTTCCTTGCCGCCAAAACCGCCGCCCATACGGCGGGTTTCGACCCGCACCGCGTGCAGCGGTAAATTCAGCGCCTCGGCCACTTTGTGCTGAATTTCGCTGGGGTGTTGCGTTGAGGCGTGCACCAGCATATCGCCACCTTCTTGCGGCAGGGTCAGGGCAGCCATGCCTTCAAGGTAGAAATGTTCCTGCCCGCCAATGTCGATCTGGCCGCTCAAACGGTGCGCTGCGTCGGCAATCGGTTTTTCGGGCGCACCTTTGACGAATTCAAGCGGGTCTTCCAGCGTGTTATTGGCGGCAATCGCCTCGTCCATCGTAATCACTGCGGGCTTTTCGTCGTAAGCGATTTTGGCCAGCCGCGCGGCCTTGCGTGCCGCCAGGTGGCTGGTGGCCACCACGATGAACAGCGGTTGGCCCAAAAAATGTATGGCATTATCCGTGAGCATCGGTTCGTCATGTACCGAGGGCGATACATCGTTGGCACCGGGGAGGTCGGCCACAGTGATAACGCGCACCACGTCCTGTGCTTTGACTACCGGATCGAGGTCAATCGATACAACGTTGCCACATGCGATCTCTGACAGACCAAAAGCCAAGTGCAACGTATTTCCGGGCGTCGGAATATCGTCCACATAGCGCGCGGCACCGGTGACGTGCAGCTCCGCTGCGTCGTGGGCTGTGGCCTGACCGACGCTCATGCGCTTACCCCGTGAACCCGCGTCAATGCTTTGGGCATCTGATGTTCGGTAAAGCACCGCAGCAACAGGTTTTGAGCCACCGCCAGCCGATAGTCGCTTGACGCGCGCATATCCGACAAGGGGCTGAAATCGTCGCCAAATTTGGTCAGCGCGGCTGAAATCGTGTCTTGAGTCCACGGCTTACCCAAAAGTGCCGCTTCGACCGCAGTCGCGCGTTTGGGGGTGGCGGCCATCCCGCCAAATGCAATGCGCGCGGCGCTGACTAAGCCCGCCTCGACCACGATATTGAAACACCCCAGCAAAGCCGAAATATCCTGATCGAAGCGCTTGGAGATTTTATAGCATTTCAGCGTGTCGCGCTGCCGGGGAATGGTGATCGCTTCGACAAATTCTCCTGCCTGAATGTCCTGTTTGCCGTAACTGACAAAAAAATCTTCAAGCGCAATTTCGCGGGTCTTTTTACCTTTGCGCAGGTGCAACCTTGCGCCAAGCGCGATCAATGCCGGCGGACCGTCGCCGATGGGGGAGCCGTTGGCAATATTGCCGCCGATGGTCGCCGCGTTGCGGACCTGCAGCGATCCGTAACGTTTTAACATAATAGCAAAATCGGGGTGGTGATTCTGCATGAGGGCTTTGAATACTGTTAGGGACACGGCGGCCCCAACGCGGATTTCGGTGTCGCCGACGGTGACGTCGCGCAGCTCTGGTATGAAAGTCAAAAACGCCGTTTGCGGCAGGTCTTTAAGCTGTTTGGTGACCCAAAGTCCGATGTCGGTCGCACCTCCGACAAGTGTTGCATCGGGATTTTCGACGTACCATTTGGCGAATGCGTCCAGTGACCGGTGAATAACCCCGCCTTTGACGTTCTGTGTGGATTCCCGGCGCAGCGACTTGAGCGCGGCAATGTCTGAGGCGCTCCATGGCGGTGCGGTTTTGCCCCTGGCGGCCTCTGCCGCACGGATAATGGGCGCGTAGCCCGTACACCGGCACAGGTTTCCGGCAAGTGCCTCGTCAAAATCAGAATTGCCGCTTTCGTTCGCAGCGACCAGCGACATCACGAAACCCGGCGTACAAAAACCGCACTGGCTGGCGTGGTGGGTGATCATCGCCTGTTGCACCGCGTGCAGCGCGCCGTTTTCGTCGCGCAACCCTTCAACCGTGCGCACGGCTTTGCCCTGAAGTTGTGGCAAGAACAAAATGCAGGCATTCTGCGCCTCGTGGGTCGCGCCGGACTCTGACAGCGACGATACCATTACGGTGCAGGCCCCGCAGTCGCCTTCATTGCAGCCTTCTTTTGTGCCGACGGCACCGCGCTGTTCGCGCATCCAATCAAGCAGCGTGTCGGTGGATTTGAAGCCGCGCAGACGCATGGCCTGACCATTGAACAGAAATTCGACCGCGTCCATTATGCGCCCCAAGTCACTAAGTGACCGCAAGCCTGCGCTGATACGCGTTCGGTCTCTTCGTTCAGAAGAAACTCGATTTTCATAACTGAAAACCCGCCGCCTTCTCTACATTCAGCCTATGTGCGCGATTGCCCGATGCGACGTAAAACAAGCGCGCAGCCGTCTAACGTTCAGACAGGAGAACAGGAAAATAGGATTCGGGCAAGCAATTTGTTAACTGCCGCGATATGTTGAGTATCCAAAGGGCGATAGCAGAAGCGGCACATGGTAATGGCTGTTGTCACTCAGACCAAACCGCAGCGGGATCAGATCAAGAAACTTGGGGCGCGGCAGGTTCGCTGCGGTTTTTTCCAAATACGCACCGGCGTGAAATATCAGTTCGTATTCGCCAAACACAAATGCCTCGCCTTCCAGCAGAGGACCGTCGACCCGTCCGTCTTCGTTGGTTGTCACGTCGGCCAGTTTTTCGGGACGCGGTGCCAAACGAAATAGCTCGATTCGCAAATCCCTGGCCGGATGACCGGTAGCCGTGTCCAACACATGTGTCGTTAGTTTTCCCATCTTTACCCCTTCGCCAAGCGATCAAACAGTCTCGTTGAATTGATTGCAAGGCAATGTTGCCGCAATCAATGGCTTTCGCGCGCAGGCCCGGTGGTTTAGTTGTTTCGTCATGACCGGCAGTCCCCGATTCATCCATCTTCGTGTTCACACCGAGTACTCGCTGCTTGAGGGCGCGGTGCGGTTGGATTCACTTGCGGAATTGTGCACGGCGTCAAAAATGCCGGCCGTCGCCGTCACCGACACCAACAATATGTACGCAGCACTGGAATTTTCAACCAAGGCCGCCGATGCAGGCCTGCAACCAATCATCGGCTGTCAGATCGACGTGCAAACGACACGCGACGACGGTTCGTTTCGTTGTGCACCGTTGGTGTTGCTGGCCCAAAACGAGGACGGTTACGCCAATCTGATGAAGCTGAATGCTTTGTTGTTTTTACGGGACGATAATCAGCCGGTTCATGTGACATTGGACGAACTGCAGAACCACAATGCCGGTCTTATTTGTTTGAGCGGCGGGGCTGGTGGTCCGGTTGGCCGGTTGCTGCTGGATCGTCAGACGGCACGCGCGCGTGATACCATGCAGCAGCTTGGCGAAATATATGACAATCGGTTGTATGTGGAACTGCAGCGCCATCCTGACGGCGCGGGCGGCACCACGCCCGCACAGAACGCAACCGAGCCGGCGTTTATCGCAATGGCGTACGACTTGAAGCTGCCCTTGGTGGCGACGAACGACGTCTATTTCCCTCACACAGACATGTACGCCGCGCACGATGCGTTGATCTGCATCGCCGAAGGCGCATATGTCGACCAGCAGGAACCGCGCCGACACCTGACGCCGCAGCATTATTTCAAAAGCGCGGGTGATATGGCCGCACTGTTTGCCGATCTGCCCGAAGCGGTTGAAAATACGGTTGAAATTGCAAGACGCTGCGCGTTCAAAGTCGCCCGCCGTGCGCCACTTCTGCCAAAATTTGCCGCCGACGAGGTCCAGACGCTGCGCCGTCAGGCGGCGGCGGGGCTGAAGCAAAGACTGGCAAAGATACCGCAGGCGGCGTCGGTCGAAATATATGAAAAACGACTGGAATTTGAACTTGGTATCATCGAAAGCATGGGCTTTCCCGGCTATTTTCTGATCGTCGCCGATTTCATCAAATGGGCCAAGGATCAGGGCATTCCGGTGGGGCCGGGCCGTGGTTCGGGGGCGGGGTCGCTGGTGGCCTATGCGCTGACGATCACCGATCTTGATCCGCTGCGGTATTCGCTTTTGTTCGAACGTTTCCTCAACCCCGAGCGCATATCGATCCCGGACTTTGACATTGATTTCTGCATGGACCGCCGCGAAGAGGTCATTACCTACGTGCAGGACAAATACGGAGCCGACCGCGTCGCACAAATCATCACCTTTGGCGCGCTCTTGTCCAAGGCCGCCGTGCGCGACGTGGGACGGGTGCTGCAAATGCCCTATGGGCAGGTGGACCGCCTGTCCAAGTTGATCCCGGTCGAAGGCGTCAAGCCGGTTTCGATTGAAAAAGCACTGGCCGACGAGCCACGCCTGCGCGAACAAGCCAAATCCGAAGAGGTGGTCGCACGAATGCTTGATTACGCGGGGCAGCTTGAAGGACTATTGCGCAACGCCTCGACCCACGCCGCCGGGATCGTCATTGGTGATCGTCCGCTCAACGAGCTGGTACCGCTTTACCGCGACCCGCGTTCCGATATGGCCGCAACACAGTTCAACATGAAATGGGTCGAGCAGGCCGGGCTGGTGAAATACGATTTTCTGGGCCTCAAAACCCTGACGGTCATTCAAAATGCCATCGACTTGCTGAAACTGCGCGGCGTGAACGTCGATATCGCTGCTATTCCGCTGGATGATCCGGGGACATATACGCTTTATACCAGTGCCAAAACGGTGGCCGTGTTTCAGGTGGAAAGCAGCGGCATGATGGACGCGCTGCGCCAGATGAAACCAACCTGTATCGAGGACATTGTGGCGCTGGTGGCGCTGTACCGCCCGGGGCCGATGGAAAATATCCCCAAGTTTTGCAAGGTCAAGAACGGGCTGGAGGACCGCGAGATGCTGCACCCTTCGGTCGATCACATTCTGGACGAGACCCAGGGTATAATCGTCTATCAGGAACAGGTGATGCAGATCGCGCAGGAAATGGCGGGCTACAGCCTTGGCGGGGCCGATATGCTGCGCCGCGCCATGGGCAAGAAAATCCAAAGCGCCATGGACGCCGAGCGCCCGAAATTTGTGAAAGGTGCCGCTGCGCGCGGTGTGGATGGCGACAAAGCCAACGAGGTGTTTGATCTGTTGGCAAAATTCGCCAACTACGGGTTTAACAAGTCCCACGCCGCGGCCTATGGCGTGGTATCCTATCAAACTGCTTGGCTGAAGGCCAACTATCCCGTTGAATTCATGGCGGCGGTGATGAATTGCGATTTGCACCTGACCGATAAATTGAACGTGTATATTCAAGAAGTTAAGCGTCTTGACATTCCGCTGATTCCGCCCTGTGTCAACCGCTCGCAGGCGCGGTTCAGCGTGCTGGACGGCCAGATTGTTTATGCACTGGGTGGCTTGAAAAACGTCGGCGTCGAAGCCATGAAACTGATCACCGGGGCGCGCGGCGACGCGATTTTCCGCGATCTGTTTGAATTTGCCCGCCGCGTTGACCTGAAACGCGTCGGCAAACGCCCCATGGAAATGCTGGCCCGCGCCGGTGCGTTTGATCAGCTCGACCGCAACCGCGCGCGCGTTCTGGCCAATGTCGACGCATTGGTGGCCTATTCGGCGGCGACCCACGATGACCGCAACTCCAGTCAACGAGGATTGTTCGGTGACGCCGGTGAGGAATTACCCGCACCCAGAATGACCGAACGCGAGGATTGGCTGCCGTCGGAACTTTTGGGTCAGGAACATCAGGCCGTGGGTTTTTATTTGTCGGGGCATCCTCTGGACGACTACCTTGGACCGCTGAAACGCAAAAATGTGCTGATGTTGGCGGAAGTGACGAAAAAGGCCGTGGGCCAACGCGTGGCCGTCAAAATGGCGGGGTCGGTGGCAGCCCGTCAGGAGCGAAAATCCGCTCGCGGAAATCGTTTCGCATTTGTACAACTGTCTGATCCCACAGGGCTTTACGAAGTCACCGTGTTTGCGGACACGCTGGAGCAACACCGCGACCTGCTGGAACCGGGGTGCAACGTGGTTCTTGCAGTCGAGGCCAACATGGAGGGTGATCAGCTCAAACTTTTGGCGCGGTCGGTGCAACTGATCGATGGTGCCGTGGCCGACGCTGCGGCCATGGGGTTGCGGGTGTTCGTGAACGAGGACCGCGTGATTTCTTCGGTGGCCAAAGTGTTGAACAATGCCAGCAAAGACGCACCAAAAAGATCCAAAGGGCCGGTCAACCTGCTACTGATGCATCCCGAATTACCGGGTGAGGTAGAAATTGACCTGGGCGCGGATTTTGCCGTGACGCCGCAGGTGAAAGGCGCGCTCAAAAGCCTGCCGGGGGTTGTGGTGGTGGAGGAGTTTTAGGGGCGCTTTGCCGCGCGGCGACGCTTGAACGCCAGCCAGACTAACAGCGGCAACCAGGACGCAAAGGTAACCGTGGTCATCGCAACAATGGCGCGACCTCCATCGTTATCCGGTAAATCGCCCGTCCGTCTGGTGGTGCCGACGTCGGCATATCCCGGCAGAAAAATCGAATACCCGTCGTGCAATTCTACATAATATCCCTGCAGGTCCATCCACACGGCCATAAATATCAGCAGCATCGCCACAATAAACGTGCGGACCGGATAAGTGTAATGAACGGTCCACCCCAGCACAGCTCCAAGGCCGAAGGCCGTGAACACAAGATCGCGGTCGTCCGAGCGCACAACAAGCAATTCTGTCCAGCGTGCGGCGCTGTCAGCGCTGCCACCTTGCCACAAAAATAGCACCACAAAAAACACAAGCATAAACAGTGTAACAGCGGCCTGAAAAACGCCGCGCCAATGGCCGGTCAGCAGGATCGCGCGACCGGTCGCCCAGAACAGCACCGCCAATCCGCCAAGAACAGCAGGAAACATCCAGATCCACGACAGGGGTCTGGCGCCGATCCAACCCGGCAAGAATTGCGCCGGCAAAGCAACGGCCAAACCGGCGAGAAAAGCCCTGAACATAAAGTGTTTGGCCCGGTTCTGACCGGCAGCGTCGATCGTGTCAAAAAACCAAAATGCACCGGATGGGGGCAGGGGCGGTAAGAATGCAAAGGCGCGTTTTTTTACCAATGCGGCGGCACCTGCTCGGTCAGCGGGGCGCTTTCACCACCGTCGACGTCTTCGCGCGCGGCGCGTTCCAGCAACATGTGCAACCGCCGTGTCAGGGTCTCGATTTCGCCCGCCTGCGAGGCAATAACCGCACTGAGTTCGTCAATGGTGTTGGCCATGTGCGTGGATTGGATTTCAAGCTCGGTCAGGCGTGTATTGGTATCTGTCATGGGGTCAGGTTACGCGCTCGTGGCCAAAATCACCACACCAACTTGCCCCGAAATGGTGCATGGGTTAGGAGGGCGCCAACGTGGTGATTTGACAAGTGAAATCCGACTATGGCGAGAAACAGAAAACCCAAAACAATGCGCCCCCGCGCCGTCACGCCACGCGGTTTTCGCGATTATTTTGGTGCCGGGGTGGCGGCGCGCAACGCGATGCTGGGCAAAATTGCCGGCGTTTATCACCGCTATGGGTTTGATCCGCTTGAAACCGCTGCCGTGGAAACAGTGGAGGCTTTGGGCAAGTTTCTGCCCGATGTCGAACGCCCGAATGAAGGCGTGTTCGCGTGGGAAGAAGACGGCGACTGGCTGGCGCTGCGCTACGATCTGACAGCGCCTTTGGCGCGGGTTTACGCCCAGCACCGTAATGATTTGCCCAGCCCGTACCGGCGCTACGCCATGGGGCCGGTCTGGCGTAATGAAAAGCCGGGACCGGGGCGGTTTCGGCAGTTTTATCAATGCGATGCGGATACCGTCGGCACATCATCCATGGCAGCGGACGCCGAGATATGCGCGATGCTTTGCGACACGCTGGAAGCTGTGGGGATTGCGCGCGGCGATTACGTGATCCGGTTGAATAACCGGAAAGTGCTGAACGGTGTGATGGAGGTCATCGGTGTGCATGATCCCGATGCGCCCGAAAAATTCGCCAGTGAACGCGGCATTGTCCTGCGTGCGATTGATAAACTTGACCGTCTTGGTGTGGCTGGCGTGCGCGCGCTGCTGGGCGAGGGACGCAAGGACGACAGCGGCGATTTTACCGATGGTGCCAATCTGACGGACGCGCAGGCCGATATTGTTGTTGGCTTTATCGAGGCAAAACGCGCTGACGCCTCGTCGACCTGCGCGCGACTGGGCGAACTGGTACAAGGCTCTGATACGGGTTTTCAGGGTGTGGCGGAATTGCAGGAAATAGCTGCTCTGCTGCATGCCCAAGGCTACGGCCCCGACCGCATTGAAATCGACCCCTCGGTCGTGCGCGGTCTTGGCTATTATACCGGTCCGGTTTACGAGGCCGAATTGACGTTTGAAATCACCGACGACAAGGGGCGGGCGCGCAGTTTCGGCAGCGTTGCCGGTGGCGGGCGCTATGACGATCTGGTGAAGCGCTTTACCGGTCAGGCGGTTCCGGCCACGGGTATTTCGATCGGCGTTGACCGTCTGCTGGCAGCATTAGAGGCCAAAAGCGGCGGGACGTCCACCGCGCCCGGTCCGGTGGTTGTCACCGTGATGGAAAAGACCCGCATGAGCGATTATCAGGCGATGGTGGCCGAGTTGCGCCAGTCCGGCATCCGCGCCGAGGTTTATCTGGGCAACCCAAAGAATTTTGGTAACCAGTTAAAATATGCGGATCAGCGTGCCGCACCCGTGGCGGTGATCGAGGGCGAGGATGAACGCGCGCGCGGGGTCGTGCAGATCAAGGACCTGGCGCTGGGCGCGCGGCTGGCGGCCGACATGACCACCAACGAGGAATGGAAATCGCAACCGGCGCAGATCGAAATTGCGCGCGGCGATCTGGTGGCGCAGGTCAAAGCGATGATCGCGCGGGCGGAAGTCTAGGCGATGCACAGCGGGCGTCTCAGCCGGATCAGGGCCGAAGCCCAACTATTGGCAGAAGCGTTTGCCAACGCGGGCGCGGTACCGGTCGAGACTCTGGCGTTGCAACCCGCAGATATTTTTCTTGATCTCTACGGCGAAGACATACGCGCGCGGGCTTATATGACCCATGATCCGCAGTCCGGCGAACAGATGATGCGGCCCGATTTTACCGTGCCCGTGGTGCAGATGCATATGGACGGGCGGGCGCAGGGCGGGCGCTATACCTACAGCGGCCCCGTATGGCGCAAACAGGATGCCGTTTTGGCGCGCGCCAGCGAAACCCTGCAGGTCGGGTTTGAGCTGTTTGACGAAGTTGACGCTGCGACCGCGGACGCCGAAGTTTTTGCATTGTTCAGCGATATTCTGGCGCCGTTGAATTTGCGGGCGTCCACGGGCGACATGGGGATTGTACGCGCTGCGATCGCGGGATTGTCGACGCTGGAGGTGCGAAAATCCGCGCTGATGCGGCACCTGTGGCGACCTGCACGGTTTCGCCAGCTGCTGGAGCGTTTTGGTGGTCAGGTTCCCGTGCCGGCCGGGCGGGCGGCGTTGCTGGACACATCGTTTTCGGCGACTGCGCAGGCGTTGCAGGACTCTGCGCTGCAAATCGGATTGCGCGATGACAGTGAAATATTGGCGCGCATCGAGACGTTGCATAGCGACGCGGACGCGGCACCGCTGTCAAAAGAAGAGGTGCGGTTGCTTGAAGATATTTTGGCGATTGAGGATGATGCGCCTGTTGCATTGTCCATGTTGCGCGAAATTTCGGGACACCTGCATGCGATCACACCTGCGGTTGATCTTATGGAACGCCGATTGGAGGCGCTCACCGCGCGCGGCGTCGCCGTTGACGGCCTGTGGTTCGAAGGGTCCTACGGGCGTACGACGCTGGAATATTACGACGGGTTTGTCTTCGGGTTTTACGCCGCAGACCATCCTGAACTTGCGGTCGTGGCCAGCGGCGGGCGCTACGATGCCTTGACAGCTGGGTTGGGGCAGGGGCGTGCCATTCCAGCGGTTGGCGGTGTGATCCGGCCCGAATTTGTTCTCGCGGTGCGGGAGAGCGGATCGTGACGATAAAACTTGGCATTCCTTCCAAAGGCCGTTTGCACGACGAAACGCTGGCGTGGTTTGCCGCGCGGGGCGTGTCGCTGTCGCGCGCCGGGTCGGTCCGCGAATACGCGGGGCGCGTTGCCGGTGCCAACGGCGTGGAACTGGTGCTTTTGTCGGCCGGAGAAATTCCACAGGAACTGGCAAGCGGGCGGATTCATTTGGGCGTCACCGGCACAGATTTACTGCGCGAGAAAATTGCGCTGTGGCGTAGTCAGTTACGCGAATTGGTGCAAATGGGTTTTGGTCACGCCGATTTGGTGATCGCGGTTCCGGCACGTTGGATCGACGTGCAAACGCTGGACGATCTCGATGCGGTTGCGGCGCAATTCAGAGCGGTTCACGGGTTTCGGCTGCGCATAGCGACCAAATATCACAATCTGGTTCTGGCTTTTTTACGCCGCAGCGGCGTGGCCGACTATCAGTTGGTGGACAGTCAGGGCGCGACCGAGGGCACGGTGAAAAACCTGACTGCTGAAGCGGTTGCCGATATCACCTCGTCTGGCGAAACGCTGCGCGCCAACCATCTGAAAATTCTTGACGACGGCTTGGTGCACGGTTCGCAGGCCGCGTTAATTTTGTCAAACGATGCCGATTGGTCTGATGGCAACCGCGCCAATTTGCGCGAATTGCTGGTGAAATTGCGGATCGATGCGCAGGCGTGACAGGCGCGGCGTACGCGCCCGCCAAAAACCGACCTGCGGTCTGTTTTTGGCTGTCCTGTGCTCTAAATCCCCGTCGGGGATTTGAGCCTGTTGGCCTGCGGCGCGAGTATTTTTGCAAAAATGAAGACGAGCAGGCAGGGGTTCAACGCAGGCCGATGTCTGCAAGCGCCAAACGCATATCCATGGGCATGGTGTCCTCTTGTGCGCGCGCAGCCGCCAGATCGGGCGGGCTGTCGCCGACGCTCAGGTAACGCCAGCCCTGAAACGGGCGGCGGCGGGTGGCGTGGGTGCGGACGATGGTGGCGTCCATCACGATAGCGCAGCGTCTGATCCCGTCAGCGCCCGTATTTTCCACCAGATCGAGGATCGGTTGACGCGCCAGAATAAAGCCTTTGATCACCCAATAAAGCGAACCACCGTTGAGCAGCGCACCACCGCGTTTGGGCCACATGCGCGTGACATGGGTTGATGTCGCCGTGGCGCCGGTGCGCGCGCGGTGCGCCAGCAGGTGTTCGACACTGTCGATGCCGACGCAGAGCTTGACAAGATTGACCGTTTGCTTCGCCACAATGCCCCCACATTTCGCGCTCTGCTCGCAAGTTTAGCCTACCGGTTGGGGGGCGCAAGTGCATTAAAGAATTGATTTGGACGTCAATTGCCGGTACTGATTATGTCCGCTTAAACATTTTGGACACATTTGAATGAGTCGTTTTTCCGCGCCGATATCCCGGCACATCTGGGACATGAAATACCGTTTTTCACCCAAAGCCGGTGGCGGCGACGTTTCTGTCGAAGATAGCTGGCGACGCGTGGCCAAGGCTTTGGCGGCCCCGGAAAAAGATGCGGATCACTGGGAAAAGGTATTTTACGGCGCGCTTGAGGATTTCAAATTCCTGCCTGCAGGACGCATTTTGGCCGGGGCCGGTACAGCCCGCGATGTGACCCTGTTCAACTGTTTTGTCATGGGCACGATCGCCGACACCATGGGCGGGATTTTCGAGTCGCTGAAAGAAGCGGCACTGACCATGCAGCAGGGTGGCGGCGTCGGGTTTGATTTTTCCACCCTGCGCCCAAAGGGTGCCGACGTTAAAGGTGTGGGCGCCGATGCCTCGGGGCCGCTGTCGTTCATGGATGTCTGGGACGCCATGTGCCGCACGATCATGTCGGCGGGTTCAAGGCGCGGGGCCATGATGGCGACCATGCGCTGCGACCATCCGGATATCGAGGATTTTATTGCGGCCAAGGGCGACGCTGCGCGGTTGCGGATGTTTAACCTGTCGGTTCTGGTGACTGATGAGTTCATGGCGGCGGTCAAATCAGACGCACCGTGGGATCTTTGTTTTGACCAAAAGGTCTATAAGACCGTGCAGGCGCCGGTTCTTTGGGATCAGATCATGCGCTCGACTTTTGATTTCGCCGAACCCGGCGTGATTTTCATCGACCGGATAAACCGGCTGAACAACCTTGCGTACTGCGAAGACATCGCCGCCACCAACCCCTGTGGCGAGCAACCTTTGCCGCCTTATGGTGCCTGTTTGCTGGGTTCGGTCAATCTGGCGCGGCTGGTGTCTGCGCCGTTTGAAGACGGTGCCGCTGTGTCGGAACAAGCCCTGTCTGATCTGGTGCGCGTCGCGGTGCGGATGATGGACAACGTTGTTGACGTATCAAAATTTCCGCTGGCGGCACAGCGCGACGAGGCGGTGGCCAAACGCCGAATCGGCCTTGGAATCACCGGCTTGGCGGATGCGCTGTTGATGGTTGGACTGCGGTACGGCTCGGACGCGGCGGCGGCCAAAACCGGACAATGGCTGGCACTGATCGCACGCGCCGCCTATTTGGCGTCAACCGAACTGGCGCGTGAAAAAGGCGCGTTTCCTTTGTTTGACGCCAAGGCGTTTCTGGCTGGCGAGAATGTTGCCGCGCTGGATGCCGACGTCCGGGCGGCCATCAAAAAACACGGGTTGCGCAATGCGTTGCTGACGTCGATCGCGCCGACGGGTACGATTTCGCTTTACGCCGGCAACGTGTCGTCGGGCGTCGAGCCGGTTTTTGCCTACCAATACACACGAAAAGTTCTGCAATCTGACGGTAGCCGGATCGAGGAAAACGTGGTTGATTATGCTGTGGCCATGTGGCGCGAAAAATTTGGTGACGCGCCTTTGCCCGCGCATTTTGTCGACGCGCAGACCCTGAGCCCGCTCGCGCACGTAAAAATGCAGGCTGCGGCGCAGAAACATGTGGACAGTTCGATTTCCAAAACGATCAATTGCCCCGTTGATATTAGCTTTGACGCTTTCAAAGCGGTCTATATGGCCGCGTGGGATAGCGGTTGCAAAGGCTGCACGACTTATCGGCCCAATGACGTGACGGGGTCGATTCTGAGTGTGGCGGAAACCACCGAAGACGCGCCCGACGTCGATCGCGGGGCTGACGTGGTCTATATCGCCGAACCTTTGGGGCGCCCCGAGGCGCTGGAAGGGCAGACTTATAAGATCAAGTGGCCCGAAAGCGAACACGCCATCTATATCACCATCAACGACGTGATCCTGAACGGGCACCGCCGTCCGTTCGAGGTGTTCATCAATTCCAAGAATATGGATAATTTCGCGTGGACGGTGGCGCTCACAAGGATGATTTCGGCGGTGTTTCGGCGCGGCGGCGATGTCAGTTTCGTTGTGGAAGAGCTCAAGGCGGTGTTTGATCCGCGTGGTGGCGCATGGGTGGAAGGCAAATATATCCCGTCGATGCTGGCAGCGATTGGCGGTGTGATCGAGCGCCATATGCTGGCCATTGGCTTTATTGCCAGCGAAGGTGCCCATCTTAGGGCGGACCCCCATCCCAGTGCGTCCGCGGGTTTGTCCATCACCCCGGGCAACGCCTGTCCCAATTGCGGACAATACGCACTGCAAATGGTCGAAGGGTGCAACACCTGTCTGGCGTGTTCGTATTCCAAATGCGGCTGAAATTGTTGCAATAAAACACTTTGCAGAACGCATTTGTCCCCCTATGATTGTCTTGTCTGGGCGGACCAATAATAAAAAGATCAATTGCTATGAATTTTGTTCGGCTCAGTTTCACCGCTCTTGTGTCGATTCTGCTATGTACCGCACCGGTTTTTGCCCAGAGCAAAATTCGCCTTGGCGCGGTGCGGATATTCAACAACGACAGGATCGGCGACGGTCAGGACCGCTGGCGCACGGGTGCCTACGCGGGCAGCATTGTGCGCGGAGAAGCCTGGACCGGCCGACGGCCAGAAACCATTGGTGCGTTGATGGAATATCGGCTGCGTACTGAAATCATCGCGCCCGCCGATCTGACCAATCCTGTGGTAGCGCCGGACCGGCTTTATGCTGGCGCAATCAGTCTTGGCGCGATCAGCCATTTCAGATCGGGCAAGACCGATATTTCTCTGGGCGTCGATATGGTGATCACAGGCCCGCAAACCCGTCTTGGTGCGTTTCAGTCGTGGGCACATAATGTTTTGGGTATTACCGATCCCAAAGTGTTGGGCAGTCAGATCGGCAACGGGTTTCATCCAACCGCCAGTTTGGAAATTGCCCGTGCGTTTTCTTTGCCGGGATCAGGCGCGGGCACACGGTTCCGTCCGTTTTTTGAAGCGCAGCTTGGGATCGAGAATTTCGTGCGCGTTGGCGGCGACGTTACCATTGGCAAACTTGGCGCGAACGATTTGCTGGTGCGCGATGTGGTGACGGGCCAACGTGTGGCAGCTGTGCGGGGTGGCAATTCACGCGGGGCGTCTTTTGTGATGGGGGGTGATGTCGCGCGGGTGTTTTCCAGCGGTTATCTGCCGACGTCGTTGGGTTATGCGCCCGTTCGCACGCGGGTAAGATTGCGAAGCGGTGTCTACTACGAGATGGAAAACTCCAGTGTTTTTTACGGCCTTACGTGGCTGGGGCGGGAATTTTCCGCGCAACCCGAAGGCCAGCTTTTGGGGTCTTTGTCGGTCAGGCTTCGGTTCTGAATATACGTCCCCCCGCCAATTCCAGCGCGCGCGCATCGGCGGTATCCAGCGCCGTCTGAATTTTGTGTTGATGTACGCTCAGGTCTGAACCGTCATCCGGCACGTCGATTGGCTCACCAAGTACAAAGGCGATTTTCGAAAACGGCAAGTTGATCTGCATCTGGTCCCAACTGTTGGCAAAGCGGCGGCGTGAAGACGCGATTGCGACAGGGACAATCGGGCAACCGCTCTTGCGGGCCAGCAAAACAGCGCCTTCACCGGCGACACGGGCGACTTTGGGCACATCGGCGGTCATTTTGACCGAACCACCGCTGTTCAGTATTTTGAGCATGCGCAAAAAGGCGACAGCACCGCCTTTGCGGCTGTCAGTTTTGTCGGTGCTTCCGGACCCGAAAGCCAGCGGCAAACCAAGGCGGTTCATGGCGTCACCAACAGTGCGCCCGTCGCCGTGGCGCGCCACCAGCAACGTGGGTGGGGGGCTGGACCTGAACAGAAACGGAAACAGATAAGAATGGCCATGCCACGACACGTAGATCACCGGTCGCCGGATGCATTGCGCGTTTCGCGCGCTGCCGGGCTCGTAGTGCTTTCGGGACGTCAAAAATACCAGACGCAGAAGCATCGCGTACAGGGCGCTCCCCAATCCGCCGCGCAACCGCGTTTTTAGAAAATTCTTCAACGGCGTCCTTTCGCACCCGACTGCGGGAGGTATCAAGGTTTTGCGGCCAGCGGCCGGCTGCCCTGTGGCGGTGTCCTAATCACAATTATTAAAAATCGCAATGACACCCCTATCTTGCAGGCGCGATCGGCGCTAATTTGCCCGCAACAACAAGAAAAACAGGCGGTGGGATGCACGGGGCAGAGCAGCAACAGGCCAGGATTCGGGGTGCGCAGACAACGATTAATGGCGCGGCGGCAGACTACCGTGTCAATATCGGCGTCGGCAGCCGCTGGTGTTACCAAGCGAACAGCGATCATCAACATACTGCATTTTATGCGGGCGAACTTGGATTGATTTACAACTATAGTTTCGAAGTTAAGGGGCGTGGCAGCCGGCATGTCATCCATGTCAACGACGTGGACCCCGGTTTGTTTGACGATCTGGTTTTGGGGCAAAGCGACCCGGTGTTAACATTCGAAGACAGTGTGCCGCCGCCCGGTACCGATCTGATCGTCGTTGACGCAATCTCGCGCGCGCCGTCGCGCGTCACCACCTACAACGATCCGCGCAGCAGTATCATTTGCTTTACCACCGGGACATGGATCAAAACTCCGTCGGGTGTGAAACCCGTCGAGGCGCTGCAGGTGGGGGATCTGGTCAGGACGCGCGACAACGGCCCACAGGTATTACGCTGGATCGGTCGGCGTGAAATGACCGGCGCGCGTTTCGTCGCGATGTCAAACCTACGTCCGGTTCGGTTGCGCAAAGGCGCATTGGGACCACGGTTGCCGGATAGGGATTTATGGGTCTCGCCGCGGCACCGTATGGTGGTGGCGGGTCCGCGCGCAGAAATATTATTCAACGCGCCCGAGGTTCTGGTGGCCGCGCAGGATTTGATCAACGACCGCACGATCACCGTGGACAATCAGATCAGGGGCACGCAATACATCCACCTGCTATTTGATCGCCACGAGATAATCGAGGCCAACGGCGTGGAAACCGAAAGTTTTCATCCGGGCCATTCGCTGTTGAATGCGGTGCCGCAGGACCAACTGGACGAGCTTTACAATCTGTTTCCCGAACTGCGTGCGTCGCCCTATCATTATGGGCCTTTGGCGCGTCGTGCGCTTAGCATACATGAGGCGGCTATCCTGCGTTGTTAAAAGCGTTTCGCGACAATCCAGGCGCGCAACGCTGCCTGAAATATCCGATCACCCAAGAACCGGAGCGCGTTTTGCATGCGTGGTCAGCCTTGGATTGAACGCAAAATCCGTCAGGTGAAAAGCGATATTTCAGCCAAATCGCGAAATTCTGTGGGCGTATCAGAGCTGTTGACACCCCCGCCGTTGTGCCTATAACGCGCGCATCCGGTGAACGCCGGACCACATGGTGTTGGTGGCCCCTGCAAGGGGATGCCTGTCGCCCTGCCGGTATCGCAAGACGAATACCGGCGCGGAAAGGACAACGCCCTTCATAGGTGTCCTGCGGGATGCTGTTCAGTCGAAGGAGATCAGCCGTGACCAAACGCACCGCTGCCAAGTATAAACTTGATCGCCGTATGGGCGAAAACATCTGGGGCCGCCCCAAATCACCCGTCAACCGTCGCGAATACGGACCCGGCCAGCACGGACAGCGCCGCAAGGGCAAGCTGTCGGATTTTGGTATTCAGCTGCGCGCCAAGCAAAAGCTGAAAGGCTATTACGGCGATCTGACGGAAAAACAGTTCCGCCGCATTTACGGAGAAGCCGAGCGCGTGCGCGGCGACACCGGCGAGAATTTGATTGGTTTGCTCGAACGCCGCCTTGATGCGGTTGTCTACCGCGCCAAGTTTGTGCCGACGATTTTTGCGGCGCGCCAGTTCGTAAACCACGGCCACGTGAGTGTGAACGGCCAAAAGGTCAACATTCCATCTTACCGCGTCAAAGAAGGCGACGTAGTGCAGGTGCGCGACAAGTCCAGACAAATGGGTCTGTGTCTGGAAGCTATTGGGTCGCCCGAACGCGACGTGCCCGAATATCTGGGCGTCGATCATGGTAAAATGACTGCCGAATTCATCCGCACTCCAAGCTTGGGCGATGTGCCTTATCCGGTGATGATGGAGCCGAATCTGGTGGTGGAATACTACGCGAAAAACTGAGTTTTTGACCTAAGTTTCAAGCTTGTTATCTATTGCGGCCCGGCCTGTGGCCGGTGCGTGCCGGACTGTGCTCCAAATCCCCAACGGGGATTTGAGGCGCTGGCCCCCCGCGCGTGCGATTCTTGCAAAAACGAAATCTGAAAGTTGTCGCGCCGGAGACAACGATTGACCTCGCATCCCCGGTCAATGCGTGTAACCTGTGCCAATGTTCAAGTTGAGCTCCCGCCAAATTCTTAGCTTTAATCAGGCTTTGACGCTGCCGTTTTGGCGACGGCCCATGGCGCTGTTGTTCGTCATGGCGGCGGCGATGCCCATGGCATTTGCAGTGTGGAGCGCGCTTTTGAATAACTTTGTCATCGAGGCGGCGCAGTTTGACGGCGTCAAAATTGGCTGGTTGCACACGGTACGCGAAATTCCGGGATTTCTGGCCGTCGGAGTCATTGCGATCATCATGTTCATGCGCGAGCAGGTGCTGGGTGTCGTGGCGCTGCTGGCGTTGGGGGCGGCGACAATGGTCACGTCATGGTTTCCCAGTTTTGGCGGGCTTTTGGTGACAACGATGATCGGGTCCATCGGGTTCCACTATTATGAAACCGTCAACCAGTCGCTGCAGTTGCAGTGGCTGGACATCAAAAAAGCCCCGCAGGTTTTGGGCTGGATCGTTGCCGCCGGTTCGGGGGCGTCCCTTGTTGCCTACGGGTTGATAGTTGTGGGCTGGCGGTTTTGGGGGCTGACGTATGGCTGGGCTTACGGGCTTGGCGGGGGCGCAACCGTGGTTCTGGCGCTGTTTTGCTATTTTGCCTATCCACAATTTGAAGCCCCGCATCCGCAGCTTAAAAAGATGATCCTGCGACGGCGCTACTGGCTTTATTATGCCATCCAGTTCATGGCGGGTGCGCGGCGCCAGATATTTATTGTGTTTGCCGCCTTTATGATGGTCGAACGATTTGGCTTTCAGGTGCATATGCTGACCGGGCTGTTTTTGATCAACTATATTGCAAACATCATTTTTGCGCCGCTCATGGGGCGGCTTTTGGCACGTTTTGGCGAGCGCAACACGCTGGTATTTGAATATGCGGGGCTGGTCGTGGTGTTTCTGCTTTATGGCAGCATTTACCTGTTTGACTGGGGCGCTGTTTTGGCGGCGGTGCTTTATGTGGTCGATCATTTGTTTTTTTCGCTGGCGTTCGCGCATAAAACCTATTTTCAGAAAATCGCCGACAGTGCCGATATAGCACCGACAGCCGCCGTGGCCTTCACGATCAATCATATTTCGGCGGTGTTTCTGCCTGTCTTATTGGGGTTTTTGTGGATTGCGTCGCCGGGGGCAGTGTTTGCGCTCGCTGCTGCGATGGCGTTGATGTCGCTGATGTTGGTCTTGCTTATTCCCCGCCACCCAAAGCACGGCAGCGAGACCGTTTTTTCCGCGCGCAACCTGTCGATGGCTGCACGGTAAATCTATGGCCAGCGAACAAGCCCGTTTTGTTACCGGTTCCACCATGGGTCATGTGGTGCGCATGACTTTGACGGGTTCGATCGGGCTGACGTTTATGTTTCTGATCGATGCGGCGAACCTGTTCTGGGTGTCGTCCCTTGGTGTGGAAAGTCTGGTCGCAGCGCTGGGGTTCGCGTGGACCATACAGTTTTTTGCCATTTCTTTGGGCATCGGTTTGATGATTGGCGCAACCGCGACCGTGTCAAAACTGATCGGGCAGGGCAAGTTGGACGAGGCCCGGCGGCAGACGGTCGTCAGCGCGCTGGTGGCGGTTGGCATGCAGGCCGTATTTGCCGCGATCATCATTTATTTTCGCCACGAGTTTTTGGCGGTGCTCGGGGCGCGGGGTGAAACGGCAGCAAGTGCGGCAAGTTATTTGCTGATCACGCTTTTTTCGCTACCCATGATGGCCGTGGGCATGGTGGGCACAGCGTTGTTGCGGGCCAAAGGGGACGCGTACCGTTCCATGATGGTCACGATGGTCTCGGGGCTGATTTCCATGGTGATCGACCCGGTTCTGATCGTTTGGATGGATCTGGGGATCGAAGGTGCGGCTGTCGCCAGCGTCATAGCCCGTACATTGACCGCAGCCTTGGCGATTTATTATCTGGCGTATGTACATAAGATGCTCACCCGAATCACGCGTCAGGATTTCACCCGATTGGCGCGGCCATTTCTGATTGTCGCCATTCCCGCCATTTTGGCGCAGCTGTCGACACCTTTTGGCAACTATCTGCTCACCAAGGTGGTGGCGGAATATGGCGACAGCGCTGTGGCGGGCTGGGCGGTTGTCGGTCGTATCACGGTCGTTGCTTTTGGTGGTATATTTTCGTTGTCCGGCGCAATCGGCGGCATTATCGGGCAGAATTTCGGAGCCGGGAAAATGGACCGCGTGCGGGCAGTCTACCGCGATTCACTGATTTTCTGTGCGGTTTATGTATTTTTGGCGTGGTCGCTATTGGCCTATCTGACGCCTTTTACCATTGCCGCCTTTGGCATTGGCGGTGCCGGTGCCGACGTTGTTGCGGCCTTTACCACTTTGGCTGCCGGTGGTTTTGTATTCGTGGGCGCATTGTTTATCGCCAACGCGGTTTTCAATAATCTGGGACGCCCGATATTTTCGACGTTGCTGAACTGGACCCGCGACGGTCTGTTGATCTGGCCGTTCGCGTTATTGATGAGCGGGTGGCTTATGGCCCCCGGTGCGATCCACGGGCAGGCGCTGGCTAATATTGCCGTGGGCAGCGTCGCAACTATTTTGGCCACTGTATTCTTGCGTCATTTGGTGCAATCTTCAGCTGCCGACAAACCGGTGCGCACTGCGTAAAAGCCATTTGCGGTCTTGCGTCTTGCGCACTTTGGCTCCTATGGTTTGGCGCACCCCCCAGGAGGTTTGACATGTTTTTTCAACCCAGCCTTAAAAATCGGTTGCCTGACCCGGGTGACGCGTTGCCGGGCCGCGCCACTGCGATCTTTACGGCAGATACGCACTATGTGAACGGCAGACCGCTGAAGGATGGCGCGCCCAAAGATGCCGAAACCATATATTTTGGTATGGGCTGTTTTTGGGGAGCGGAACGGCTGTTTTGGCAGATCGACAGAGTCTGGGTAACATCTGTGGGCTATATGGGTGGCCAGACGCCTAACGCCACTTATGAAGAAGTCTGCTCGGGGCAAACCGGCCACAACGAAGTGGTGAAAGTGGTTTTTCAACCCGAACAGGTGGCTTTTGGCGAACTGTTGCAGGTGTTTTGGCAGGGCCACAATCCGACGCAAGGGATGCGACAGGGCAATGACCGCGGCACTCAGTACCGCTCGGGGGTTTATACGACGTCGCCCGCGCAAAAGGCGGCGGCTGTGACGTCTAAAGAAACTTATGCACGGAAACTTTCGGGGGCGGGATACGGTACGGTCACGACCGAAATCATCGACGCGCCGGAATTTTATTTTGCGGAAGAGTATCACCAACAGTATCTTGCCAAAAATCCGGGCGGCTATTGCGGGCTGGGCGGCACCGGAGTCTCGTGCCCCGCCGGGATCGGCGTCGGCTAGAAACACAATTCATAGATTGAACGCCCATGCCCTGTTTCACGGCATTTACCACGGTCGACAATAAAGACGCGGCAGACCGGATCGGTCTGGCGATCGAAAACATGGTCCCCGAACCCACAGGTGTTGGCGTGTTTGAAATCGAGGACGGCAAGGGTCATTTTGAAATAGGCGGCTATTTTGCCGAAAATCCCGACGCGACAGCTTTGCAGATTTTGGCCACGGCTTTTGATTCACGGCCCTTCGTGGTGTCTGAAGTACCCGATCAGGACTGGGTCGCCAAGGTGCGGCGTGAACTGTCGCCGGTGCGCGCGGGGCGGTTTTTTGTGTACGGCAGCCACGACGCCAACCGCGTTCCGGATGATGTGGTGCCGCTGGCGATTGACGCGGCCATGGCTTTTGGCACCGGACATCACGGCACCACGCAGGGGTGTTTGCAGGCGCTCGATGAACTGGCCGGTCAAGGCGTTGTCCCGTCCAGCGTGGCCGATATCGGTTGTGGTACAGCAGTCCTTGCCATGGCAGCCGCCAAAATCTGGCCCAGAGCAAACATCATTGCAGGCGACATTGATCAGGTGGCCATAGACACGTCGCGGGCCAATCTGGCATGCAACAACCTGTCAGGGCGCGTGACGTGCGTCACCTGTGCAGGGTTTGACCACACCGAGATCACACCGCGTGCGCCTTTTGACCTGGTTTTTGCCAATATCCTGAAATCGCCGCTGATAGCATTGGCGCCCGACATGAATACCCATGTATCGCCAATGGGTTACGTGATTCTTTCAGGTATTCTGAACACGCAGGCAGACGCGATAATATCGGTCTACACGCGCGAAAAATTTGACCTGCACGCCCATTTCAAGTTAGGAGAATGGAGCACCTTGACCTTAAGAAAAAGGGGACGAGACGCTGGGTGATGACAATCTCAAGGATTTTCAGAAGCGGCTGAAATCGATCGACAAAGAACACAAACGCCGAAATCGGGGGACAACGCTGCGTGAACCGCGTCGCCACCGACCCGGAGTATTGCGCCGACTGTTCTGGTTTTTGGTGAAAATCGCGGTGGCCTTGATTGCGCTCAAGGTTGCATTGATTTTGCTGCTTGGCGAACAGTCCTACGCGCTTCGGCTGAATAAATATATCAGCGGAATGCCGGGCAGCACCTATGTGCGGCTGATTATGGCGCCCGATCCGGTAACGCTTGCTGTGAAAGACTTTATCGAACCCTATATCGAAGGCTTCACAAATAAGTAAAAGGCCGCCTCAACCAATGAAGCGGCCCCAATTTCCGTAATTCTGGGAATCAGCGCAGGCGCAGGTGATCGATGTCGCTGCGCAACATACCAATATCGGCCAGTTCCCGATTACTGAGCCGCAGTAAATCGTTCCGGGTTTTGCGCAGATCGTTCCATACCTTGAAAGCCGCGATCGGTTTTTCAATCAGCGTGACGATGCGAAAAGTTGTGACGGCCCCAAAGGGCGCGGGGCGGGTAGTTTCGTAGAGTGCCATGATGCGTTTCCCATGTGTTTTAATGTGGCCGACGAAATGCCGGTAACAAAGCCCACCTAGGTCTGAAAAATCGCCGGTACAATTATCATTTTTGCATGCCCGAAATGCAGTTTCTGCATAGAGCGCTGGCCAATGTTCCCCTTTCGTGCTAGAGCTGGGCACAACGATAAAAAATGATGGCTTACAGGGGCATGGGCGGAATGCGTGTCATAGGTATCGACCCGGGGCTGGTGAAAACCGGTTGGGGCGTGATCGAGGTGTCGGGGACCAAAGTTACCCATGTTGCCAACGGAGTTTTGAAAGCCGGCGGCAAGAACCTGCCGTCGCGGTTGGCCGACTTGCATGGCTTACTTAGTGATATATTGGCGCGGTTTGTGCCCGAAACGGCGGGGGTTGAACAAACCTTTGTGAATGCCAGCGGTGCATCATCGCTCAAACTGGCGCAGGCCCGCGCCATTGCGTTGCTGGTGCCTGCGCAATTTGGGCTGAACGTGTCAGAGTACGCCCCCAACGCAGTCAAGAAAACAGTGGTCGGTGTGGGGCACGCGCAGAAACAACAGGTGGCGCATATGGTGCAAAGCCAGTTTCCCGGTGTAAAGATTCACGGCGAAGACGCCTTTGACGCGCTGGCCATAGCGATTTGCCACGCCCACAACGCACGTTTTGCCGGTCGTCTTGACGCAGCAGTCATCAGGGCGGAAAGGGCGCGCGCATGATTGGCAAAATTACCGGACGGCTGGATTACAAGACCGACGACCACGCGCTGATCGATGTGCAGGGCGTCGGGTATCTGGTTTTTTGCGCCGCACCGACGCTGGCGATGATGCCGCCCGGGGGGGCGTTGTGGCGCTTTATACCGAGCTGTTGGTACGCGAGGACAACCTGCAGCTTTTTGGGTTCCCGACGTTGGCCGAGCGCGAATGGCACCGTTTGCTGATCACCGTGCAGGGCGTGGGCGCCAAGGCGGCACTGGCGATAGCGGGCACATTGGGCACCGACGGCGTGGCGCGGGCGATTTCGCTGGGGGACGTTTCGGCAATCCGCGCTGCACCTGGGATTGGCCCGAAACTGGCGCAGCGGATCACGATTGAACTAAAAGATAAAGCACCCGCGATCATGGCCATGGGTGACCGGGGCGATGCGGTTGCACAGGTTGACGACACGGTAATCGACGCCACGGATGCAGTGCCCGCGCCGGTGCCATCCAACACCGACACGTTCGGAAGTGCAGCAGGTGCGCGTGCCGACGCGCTGTCGGCGCTGGTTAATCTGGGTTACGGGCAGGGCGAAGCCGCAGGCGCAATCGCGCAAGCGATGGGCGACGGACCACAAGCGGACACCCAAGACATGATCCGGCGGTCGCTGCGCCTGTTGGCACCGAAGGGGTGAGCGCATGACCACGCCCGATCCGATGTTGCGCGCAGAACCCAAGCCCGAGGATATCGACCGGGCTTTGCGCCCAAAAACGCTGGATGATTTTACCGGCCAGAAAGACGCACGCGCCAATCTGAAGGTGTTTATCGAAAGTGCCCGCAAGCGCGAACAGGCCATGGACCACACGCTGTTTTACGGGCCACCCGGGCTGGGCAAAACCACGTTGGCACAGATCGTGGCGCGCGAATTGGGTGTCAATTTTCGCATGACGTCAGGTCCGGTTCTGGCGCGCGCCGGTGATCTGGCGGCAATCCTGACCAATCTGGATGCCCGCGACGTGCTGTTTATCGACGAAATCCACCGTCTTAACCCCGTGGTTGAGGAGGTGCTGTATCCGGCGCTCGAAGATTTTGAGCTTGATCTGGTGATTGGCGAAGGACCGGCGGCGCGCACGGTGCGTATTGACTTGCAGCCCTTCACGCTGATCGGCGCGACCACGCGGCTGGGCCTGCTGACCACGCCGTTGCGCGACCGGTTCGGCATCCCGATGCGGCTCGAGTTTTATACCGAGGCTGAACTTTTGAAAATCGTGCGGCGCGGCGCGTCTTTGATGGGGGCAGACACGGACGAGGACGGGGCGCGCGAGATTGCCAAACGCGCGCGCGGCACCCCACGCGTGGCGGGGCGGTTGTTGCGGCGCGTGGTCGATTTCGCAATCGTTGAAGGCGATGGCCACATCAGCAAAGCGGTGGCCGACGGGGCGCTCACGCGTCTTGGCGTTGACGCGCTGGGGCTTGATTCAGCCGACCGGCGTTATCTGCGCCATCTGGCCGATCACCACGGTGGCGGTCCGGTGGGTATCGAGACCATATCTGCCGCATTGTCAGAATCGCGCGATGCTGTAGAAGACGTGGTTGAACCCTATTTGCTGCAACAGGGACTGATCCAGCGCACGCCTCGCGGGCGGATGCTGTCGGACCGCGCGTGGCACCATCTGGGTCTGGACTCGCCCAAAGTGGTGCAACAGACCAAACTGTTTGAGGACGACTAAAACATGACCGATAAACCACTAAGCGCGGCGCGCGTCGACGCGTTGTTTACCACCACGGATGGGGCCTACCGTTTTTCCCGCTGGGGTCGCCCCATTGCGCCTGTCATTTTTGGCACTGACGACGAAACTCTTGATCATCTCAAAGACGCCATGGCGGCCACAATTGCCATAGCAGGTATGGAATTTATTGACACCGACCCCGAGCTTGGTTCGAATCTGATGATTTTTATTTGTCAGGAATGGGACGAGCTTGATATGGTGCCCAATCTGGATCAGATGATCCCTGATCTGGACATACTCAAAGGTTCGCTTAAACGTTCAAAAGCCAATCAGTACCGCAATTTTTCGTTTGACGACAACGGCGCGATCCGCTCGTGCATCGTACTTTTACGTTACGATGAGGTCATGTCGCGCACACCGATTCAAACCCTTGGTGTGGGCCAGATGGTACAATGCATGCTCGTATGGGGCGACGAAGCATTCGAAGACGACAGCCCGATTGCCGTTTTGTCAAAATCCGGCGTGTGCGTGGTAAAACCGTCTTACGCCGCGGTCATTCACGCCGCTTACGACCCGGTGATGCCGCCATCGGCTACCGATAACGCCCACGCGCTTAGGGTGGCCGCGCGGGCCGAAAAATTGCTGCGCGATCTGGCAGAGATCAATGCCGCATAGATACAGGTTGCGCGTTTATTACGAGGACACCGATTTCGCCGGTATTGTTTATTATGCCAATTATCTGAAATACATCGAACGCGCCCGGTCCGAATTCGTACGGCAGCGCGGTGTTGATCAGGCCGATATGAAAGCGCACGGCGTGGTATTCGTGGTGCGCCGCGTTGAAGCCGACTACATGATCGCCGCCACCTATGGCGATGAACTCGAAGTGCGCACAGTCTGGTTGGCACCCACAGGTGTGCGGGTTGTCGCGAAGCAGGAAATCTACCGCGGTGACCAGTTGATTTTCACGGCTTTGGTTACAGTGGTTTGCATGACGCTCGACGGTCGACCAACGCGCATTCCCGCCGATATTCGCCCGGCTTTCACAGGTTAGGCGATATTCGGCGGATATTGGCCGTAAATCGCCTGCAACAGGCGTGGAAATCAATCTGCATTCCCCTTATACTGTTAGGAATATTCGATAGCCACCCAGCAAGAGCGGCGTCATCGGCAGGTCATTAAGGGGCAAGAACATGGAAACGGATGCGCTGGCGGTGGTTTCCGAAGTCGATTTTTCGTTGATCGCGTTATTTTTCAGGGCGAGTTTTCTGGTCAAACTGGTACTGGTGTCGCTGATCGCGTCATCTTTTTGGTCGTGGGCGATCATCATTCAGAAATTCATCAATTTTCGTGCAGCACGAAAGGCTGCCGCGCGGTTCGACACGGCGTTCTGGTCGGGTCAGCCGCTTGACGAGCTGTATGAACGGATAGGCGATGCACCGCGCGGTGCATCGGAAAAAATATTTTGTGCCGGGATGACCGAATGGCAGCGCTCGCACCGCTCTGACGGCGCGTTGATCGCCGGTGCACAGGCGCGCATCGACCGTTCGATGGATGTGGCAATTGCCCGGCAAACCGAGCGGCTTAATCAGGGGTTGACGTTTTTGGCGACGGTTGGCTCTACAGCGCCATTTGTCGGTTTGTTTGGAACGGTCTGGGGCATCAAGAACGCCTTTCAGGATATTGCAGCCCAGCAGAATACCAATCTTGCGGTGGTCGCGCCGGGTATCGCCGAAGCTTTGGTCGCTACGGCGATGGGGCTTGCGGCGGCGATACCAGCAGTTATTTTCTATAATAAACTGTCAACCGACGCGGACCGGATTTCAGGTAATCTTGACAGTTTTGCCGATGAATTTGCGACGATCATGTCGCGGCAACTGGACGGGTAATCGATGGGTGCAGCCACGGTCAGCGCAGAGCAAAAAATCAAGCGCCGCACAAAGCGTGCGCGCCACAGACCAATGGCCGAAATCAATGTGACGCCGTTTGTCGATGTGATGCTTGTTCTGTTGATTATATTTATGGTGGCCGCGCCATTGCTAACGGTTGGCGTGCCTCTGGAACTACCCAAAACAGCGGCGCTGCCCCTTCCAGGCGAAGACGAAGAGCCGCTGACTCTGGCACTGTCGTTGGATGGACGCCTGCTTTTGCAAGCGACTGAAATCAAGCGTGGCGCACTGATCCCCAAGCTGCGGGCGATTGCCGCCCAGCGTAGCAGCGACAAGATTTTCCTACGCGCCGACAGCGCGCTGCCCTACGGTCAGGTTATGCAGGTGATGGGGGCTTTGAACGCGGGCGGTTTTCATAATGTGGCGCTGGTCACCGACGCCGGCGGTCCGGCGTTGAACGACGTGGCCGAGTAAGCGTGTCGTGCAGACGGGCACCTACATATCGGGTATCGCTCACACGGCGGTTCTGGGCTGGGCCATGATTTCGGGGTCGTTTTTCAACACGCAATCTGCGCCGGAAATAGTGATCCCTGACGTCAGTATTCTGACCGAATCCCAATTCGCGGCACTTATGTCCAATGCTCCGGACATTGCCACGGACTTTCAGTCCCCTGCGCAACCTGCCGAGGACCACGCCACGCCGCGTGCACCGCTGGCCGACAGTGCGCCGGAAATCCCAAAGGCGACGGGTCCCGAGAGCCCTGAAAATGCTGACAGACAACCAGACGTCTCGTCGATCAGTGAATTGCCGGCCTCTGAAGTTCAGGTCGAATCCCCCGACCTGAGCGAATCGCCGACCACCGAGAACGCCGGCATTGAGCTTGCATTGCCGGATGCAGTTTTGGACACAGCGGAAAAACCCGGTCAGAGCCAGCCCGATCAGCTGGCGATTTTGGATACAGGACTGCGGAAAGCACCGCGTGTGGACACCCAAAGCGCACCCGAACCATTACCCGACGCAGACATTGCCGATGACGTACAGAATGCGGCACGACCCGACGATACGACCGAGACCCCCGTTGAACAGGCGGACGAACAAGCGCCCGAACAAGCAACCAGCGAGATCGTCACCGAGGCCAATGAAAACGACAGCGACGCGGCACCGGTCCGGTCATCACGTCCGCGCGGGCGCCCGGCGAAGTTGGCTGAGCGCAACAGCAGTTCCAGCGCTATCGAAAAGGCATTGGCACAAGCACAGTCCGAGGCAGCTGCGACGTCCACGTCTACACGCGCTGTTCCTTTGGGGCCACCTTTGACCGCACGTGAAAAAGACGGGCTGCGCCTGTCGGTGCAAAAATGCTGGAACGTCAATCCGTCGTCCGAAGCGGCGCGTATAACTGTCGTTATTGCAGTGGAGTTGAGCGAGGACGGCAAGCCGCGCGGTGGCACGCTGCGGCAGATTTCCGCCACACAGGGCAGCGCCGATGCGGTGCGCTCGGCTTATGACGCGGCGCGGCGCGCGGTTTTGCGGTGTGGCGCAAAAGGCTTTGATCTGCCACAAGAGAAATACGACCATTGGCGGGTTGTCGAAATTACCTTCAACCCCGAAAATATGAGGAACAGATGAGACCATTGTTCAGCGCGTTTCTGGTTCTGTTCGTCTGTGTGGCTGCGCCTTTGCAGGCGCAGACTAACGGCCCTTTGCGAATCGAAATCACCGAAGGGGTGATCGAACCGCTGCCGTTTGCGGTTGCGGATTTTGTAGCGGAAACCACAGGCGCACTCAGCGTTGCGCAGGATTTGGCACAGATTGTCATTGATGATTTGACCGGCACGGGGTTGTTTCGGGAAATACCGCGTGATGCCCATATTTCACAGATTACCAACTTTGACAGTCCGGTGCAGTTTTCCGACTGGAAGGCGATCAACGCGCAGGCGCTGATCACCGGATTTGTTTCGAAACGGGGTGCCGGCAAATTGGTGGTCAGGTTCCGCTTGTTCGATGTATTTGCGCAAGAACCATTGGGCGAGGGTCTGCAATTCGTTGGCACAACCAAAGGGCTGCGCCGCATGGCCCACAAAGTCGCCGACGTGGTCTATACGCGTCTGACCGGTGAAAGCGGATATTTTGACACACGCGTGGCGTTTGTGTCTGAAACCGGTCCAAAAGACGCCCGGCGCAAGCGTCTGGCTATTATGGATTACGACGGTGCCAACGTGCAGAATCTGACCTCGGACGACAGTATCGTTCTGGCCCCACGTTTTTCGCCCGACGGAACAAAAATTCTTTATACGTCTTATGAAACCGGTCTGCCGCGCGTGTTTGTGCTGAATCTAGGTAACAGGCGCAGATCAGCGCTTGATAACCTGCCCGGCATGACCTTTGCACCGCGATTTTCGCCGGACGGGAAAACCGTGGCGATGTCGCTGTCCGAAGGCGGCAATACCGATATTTACAGCGTTACGGTTGGGTCCGGTCAACGCAGGCGGCTGACCTCAAACCCGTCGATTGAGACCGCGCCGAGTTACGCACCCGACGGTCGCAATATCGTTTTTGAAAGCGACCGGGGCGGATCGCAGCAGCTATATATCATGCCGGCAAACGGCGGTGAGGCACGGCGTATCAGCTTTGGCAAAGGCAGATACGGCACCCCCGTGTGGTCGCCGCGCGGTGACTTGATCGCGTTCACAAAAATTAACCGGGGGCGGTTTCATATCGGCGTGATGCGTGTCGACGGCTCTGAGGAGCGGCTGTTGACCGCGTCGTTTCTGGACGAAGCCCCGACGTGGGCCCCCAACGGGCGGGTCATCATGTTTTTCAGGCAAACGCGTGGTTCAAGCGGGGCGCCGTCGCTGTTTTCGGTCGATATTTCGGGGCGCAACCTGAAACAGGTGCCGACCCCCGGTTTTGGCTCTGACCCCGCGTGGTCGGGTCTGTTGAAGTGAGCCAAGAGAACGATTCCAAAGGTCGACGTGCTGTGCTAAATAATGTGCGCAGCAGTGCATAGTGAGAGTAAAAAAGATGAAGAAAATTTTCAAAACCGGAATTCTGGTACTTGGTCTGGGGGTTTTGGCGGCCTGTGACGCCGTACCCGACAGCGGTTTAGGTGCAACAGACGGTGCAAATTTTCCGCAGGATTCAAAAGAGTTTTTTGCCGCCTCGGTGGGCGACACGGTTTTATTTGCGGTCGACCAAAGCACGCTTAGCATTGAGGCGATGTCGATACTGGACGCGCAAGCCGGTTGGATGGGCCAGAACGGTGGATTCACTGCCGTCATCGAGGGGCACGCCGACGAGCAGGGCACGCGCGCCTATAATCTGGCACTGGGTGCGCGACGCGCGTCGGCGGTTCAGGCCTATTTGGTCAGCCGGGGCGTGGCAGATAATCGTTTGACAATTGTCACTTACGGCAAAGAGCGGCCACTGGAAATATGTTCGACCGAAAGTTGTTGGTCAAAAAACCGTCGTGCGGTGACGGCGCTTAACGGTGGTGGCACCAGTTAATGGTCAGGTTTGCCAAATTGTTTGCAGCTGCGATTTGCGCAGCTATCGTTGTGATCGCGCCAGTGGCTAACGCGCAGTCGCGCACCGAAACCTTGGCCGATATCCGCCGCGATCTGGAAATTCTGAACGCCGACATACAAAACCTTCGCGCGGAACTGTCGCCCTCGGGCGGTACTGCGACAACGGAAAATGGGGCTATGTCGATGCTCAGTCGGTTGGATTCGCTGGAAAATGAACTGCGTCACGTTACCGGTCAAATGGAGGCGCTGCAGTTTCGCGTTGAAAAAATTGTGCGCGACGGCACCAACCGTGTCGGCGATCTGGAATTCCGCCTGGTCGAGCTTGAAGGCGGCGATGTTTCACAACTGGGCGAGACCTCGACGCTGGGCGGCGAAACGACGCCGCCTACGACATTGCCAACGCAGGATAATGGCGAAATCGGCACCGAATTGGCCATCAACGAGCAAGACGATTTTGAACGCGCCATGGCGGCGTTCGAAAGCGGCGATTTCAGCAAGGCCGTTGATCAGTTCACGGCGTTCAATGTCAATTACCCCGGCGGACCCCTGACAAGCGACGCGAGCTATTGGCGTGGTGAAAGCCTTGCGGCATTGGATGACTGGCACAACGCGGCGCGCGCCTATCTTGAAAGTTTCAGCGCCAATCCCGACACTGCGTTGGCACCCAGTGCGCTGTTTCGTCTCGGCGTCAGTCTGGATCGCATAGGCCAACGTGAAGACGCCTGTTTGACGTTGAACGAGGTAAACCTGCGCTATCCGGGCGACAGTATCCTGGCGGATGTACAGGCAGAAATGCGAACGCTGGCTTGCAATTAGCAACGGTTTCAGGCGCGCGATTTGCGCAATTAATTGACGATTGCCTGGCCGGAATTTTGCCCGATAAAGTTGGTATTTCCGTGTCGGGTGGCGGTGATTCCACAGCTTTGGCCGTTTTGATGGCAGAGTGGGCGCATAATCGCAAAATCGGCCTTTGCGCTGTCACGGTGGACCACGGGTTACGCGCAGCCGCGCGCGACGAGGCGGCATTCGCCGGAGAAACCTGCCGACAACTGGGGATCGCACACGAAGTTTTACGGTGGGATGATTGGGACGGGCGTGGGAATTTGCAGCAGGCTGCGCGGCGGGCACGGTTGGATCTTATTGCCAAATGGGCGCGTGGGTTGAATATCCAAACCGTCGCCTTGGGGCACACGATGGACGATCAGGCCGAAACCGTTTTGATGCGTCTGGCGCGGGGCTCGGGTGTTGACGGTCTGTCAGGCATGGCGGCGCGACGGCGATACGGTGCAATAAACGTGATCAGACCGCTTTTGCAATTAAGGCGTGCCGATTTGCGGGCCATGCTGTCAGAAAAAAATTTCGACTGGATCGAAGACCCCAGCAACAATGACCTGCAATTCGACCGCGTCAAAGCGCGCGCTGCATTGGTTTCTCTGGCTGATCTGGGGCTTGATGCTGCGGGGCTGTCAAAAACGGCGCAAGCGCAGAAAAGAGCCCGTGACGCGCTGGAAAGGCTAACGCAGACCCAAGCCAAAAGTATCTGCAGTGTCGGTGAATCGGGCGATGTTTTGATGGCGCACAAGACATTAAAGCGTTTGGACAAAGAAATCATGCTGCGGCTGATGGCGCATGTGCTGAAATGGGTGGCTTCGGGTGACTACAGGCCAAGATTGGCGTCGCTTGAATCATTGTTGTCCGCAGGTTTTGCAAAACCGACGACGCTGGCCGGTTGTCTGATCGGTGCTGATCATAACGGGCGTGTCCGAATCTCGCGCGAACTCCGAGCCGTCGCTGAACTGCGCTGCGATGTTGGGCAATTGTGGGACAAACGTTGGGAAATTGTGCCGCCGGACGCGAAAGATAAGCGGAAATTCGCCGTGGCCCCTCTGGGCGAGGCCGGGTTGTTGCGCTGCGGCGACTGGCGTGAAATTGGCCTGCCAAAAGCCAGCCTGCTGGCCTCTCCTGCTATCTGGTTGGGCAACGACCTTGTAGCGGCCCCGTTTGCCGGGCAGGCGAACGGCTGGCAAATTCGGCTGAACAAGGGTGCGGATCACTTTTTTGCGTCAATTGTCACACATTGAAACCCTTTCATTGATCCTTATGTTATGATCAAAGCAGACACACGTTTTTATACCGGAAATACCGCTAGGAGCAGACGTTTTGGGAAATTCACGCAATATCGCCTTTTGGGTCGTTTTGTTCATTTTGGTTGTCGCGCTGTTCAACATGTTCAGCGGCGGACAAAGCCAGCGCAGCACAAACACCGAAAGCTTTTCGACTTTCATGGCACGTGTCGAGCGTGGTGAAGTTTCAAACGTCGTTTTGGACGGCGAAAAAATCATTGTTCATGGTGCCGATGGAAGCGATTACATCACCATCAGACCGACCGAGGCGGACATAACCCAAAAGTTGATTGAGGCTAATGTCGCCGTTGACGTGACACCTCAACAGCAAAGCGGATTACTGTCGGTGATCGGGGTGTGGTTGCCGTTCCTGCTTTTGATCGGGGTTTGGATTTTCTTTATGAACCGGATGCAGGGGGGCGGAAAAGGCGGTGCCATGGGGTTTGGCAAATCCAAGGCCAAGCTTTTAACCGAACGTACCGGTAAAGTTTCCTTTGACGACGTGGCCGGTATCGACGAAGCCAAAGAAGAACTTGAAGAAATTGTCGAGTTTCTGCGCGACCCGCAAAAATTTACCCGTTTGGGTGGGTTGATCCCCAAGGGCGCGCTGCTTGTCGGCCCTCCGGGCACAGGTAAAACGCTGCTGGCGCGCGCGATTGCAGGCGAGGCCGGCGTGCCGTTCTTTACCATTTCCGGGTCCGATTTTGTTGAAATGTTCGTGGGCGTCGGTGCCAGCCGGGTGCGCGACATGTTTGAGCAGGCCAAAAAGAACGCGCCCTGTATCGTATTCATCGATGAGATCGACGCCGTGGGACGCCACCGCGGTGCCGGTTATGGCGGTGGGAACGACGAGCGCGAACAGACGCTGAATCAGTTGTTGGTGGAAATGGATGGCTTTGAAGCCAACGAAGGTGTGATCCTGCTGGCCGCGACCAACCGGCCCGACGTGCTTGACCCTGCGCTGTTACGCCCGGGTCGTTTTGATCGCCAAATTCAGGTGCCCAATCCGGACATCAAGGGCCGCGAGAAAATTCTGGGCGTGCACGCACGCAAAACACCGCTTGGTCCCGACGTTGATCTGCGCATCATTGCACGGGGTACACCGGGTTTTTCCGGCGCTGATCTGGCCAATCTGGTCAACGAGGCGGCGTTGACGGCGGCCCGAACCGGTAAGCGATTTGTCACCATGGACGATTTTGAGAGCGCCAAGGACAAGGTGATGATGGGGTCCGAGCGACGCTCAATGGTGATGACCGAAGACGAGAAAAAACTGACGGCCTACCACGAAGCGGGCCACGCCGTAGTGGGATTGAACGTGCCGCAGCACGATCCCATCCACAAAGCGACCATCATCCCTCGCGGGCGTGCGTTGGGGCTGGTGCTGTCGCTGCCCGAACGCGATCAGTTGAGCGTCACCAAAACCAAATACACCTCGAAAATCGCCATGGCTATGGGCGGCAAGGTGGCCGAGGAGCTGATTTTCGGCCCTGAAAACGTCACTTCGGGGGCCTCGTCAGACATCCAGCAGGTCACGCGAATTGCCCGCGCCATGGTCACCCAGTTCGGCATGTCCGAAAAACTGGGCAATATCGAATACGTCTCCGAGCAACAGACAATGCTGGGGCCGCAAGGGTCGCAATTCGTCGCGGGCCCCGAGGCGCGCAAACTGATCGACGCCGAAGTCCGCGAATTGGTGGATACTGGGTACGACACGGCCAAGCGCATCCTGACCGAACGCGCCGATGATTTGAAAGCACTGGCCGAGGGTCTGTTAGAATACGAAACGCTGACCGGTGCAGAAATCACCAAGGTGATCGCGGGCGAGACGCTGAATCGTGGTGCGGATGACGACGATTCACCCGCAGGCGGCAACCCCGCCAGCGTTACAGCCGTGCCAAAGACCAAGAAAGCCAAGCCCGGGAAAGACACCGGCATGGAGCCCGAACCAACGGGCTGAGCCATGCCAGCGTTGATCAAAACCCAATGCAGCGCCACAGTCACTTTTCTGGGAGGCGTAACCGACCGCGAGTCCGCACTGGCGTCTCAGTCACTGCAGGAAATAGACGCCAAATTTGACGGTTTTATCGAAGAAACGCATGGCGGTTTGACCCGCCTTTCGGATGTGCGTGTACGCGATCAGTATGCTATCGGCACAGAAATCAGAAACACGCGCCAGTTTTCCATCGTGTCGACCGAGGAACTGGCGCTGATTGCCGCCGATATGGGGCTGACGGAATTTGACCCGCGCTGGCTTGGGGCATCAATGGTATTGCACGGCATTCCCGATTTCACGCATATCCCGCCGTCGTCGCGCCTGCAATTTTCCAGCGGGGCAACTCTGGTCGCCGATATGGAAAACCGGCCCTGCGTTCTGCCGGCAAAGGAGGTGGACAAGGACCAGCCGGGTAAAGGAAAATACCTAAAGCCTGCAGCTGTTGGCAGGCGCGGTGTGACCGCGTGGGTCGAGCGCGAAGGCACTATAAAAATCGGTGATTCAGCTGTACTTCATATCCCTGATCAACCGGCCTGGCGCCACTTAGAATCTGCGCGATAATTCCACTTGGCGAATCCGGCGCTAATAGTGTCGTAAAAGCAGATGTAGACCATGGTACACCGCCGTTATAGCGGCAATAGTATCCTCGTGATTCCCCAGCAAGGACAGTTTGCATGGCCTATAAAACCGACATCGAGATCGCCCGCGAAGCCAAAAAGAAACCCATTCAGGAAATCGGTAAGAAACTTGGCATCCCGTCCAGTGAATTGCTGCCGTATGGGCACGACAAAGCCAAAGTGTCTGCAGAGTTCATCAAAGCGCAAGCGGACCGGCCCGATGGCAAGCTGATCCTTGTGACCGCAATAAGCCCGACAGCAGCCGGTGAAGGCAAGACCACAACAACGGTGGGGCTGGGCGACGGGCTGAACGCCATTGGCAAGAATGCGGCGATCTGCATTCGCGAGGCCAGCCTTGGCCCCTGTTTTGGCATGAAAGGCGGTGCTGCGGGTGGGGGATACGCGCAAGTCGTACCCATGGAAGACATGAACCTGCATTTCACCGGTGATTTTCACGCCATCACCAGCGCCAACAATCTGTTGGCGTCGTTGCTGGACAATCACGTTTACTGGGGTAACGAGCTGGATATTGACGAACGCAGGGTAACCTGGCGCCGGGTCATGGATATGAACGACCGTGCGCTCCGGAATATCGTCGTGTCGCTTGGCGGGGTCGCCAACGGGTTCCCGCGCGAAGGTGGATTTGATATTACTGTCGCTTCAGAAGTGATGGCGATCCTGTGCCTGTCCAATGATATTGAAGATTTACAGAAACGTCTGGGCGATATTATTGTCGCTTATCGTCGCGATCGTTCAGCGGTATACGCGCGCGATATCAAGGCCGACGGCGCTATGACGGTCTTGTTGAAAGAAGCGATGCAACCAAATCTTGTGCAGACGCTCGAGAATAATCCGGCGTTTGTGCACGGCGGTCCGTTTGCAAATATTGCACATGGGTGCAACTCTGTGGTGTCAACCAAACTGGCAATGAAACTGGCCGATTATGTGGTGACTGAAGCCGGTTTTGGCGCTGATCTGGGTGCAGAAAAATTCATGAACATCAAGTGCCGCAAGGCTGGGATCGCGCCGTCAGTCGCGGTGCTGGTGGCCACGGTACGGGCCATGAAAATGAATGGTGGGGTCGAAAGCAGGGACTTGGGTGCGGAAAATGTCGATGCGGTTGAAAAGGGCTGTCCGAACCTTGGACGCCATATCGCCAACCTGAAATCGTTTGGTGTGCCCGTCGTCGTGGCGATCAATCATTTTGTCACCGATACCGAGGCGGAAATCCAGGCCGTCAAAGACTACGTTGCCAGCCATGGTGCCGAGGCAATTCTGTGTCGCCATTGGGAAAAGGGCTCCGAGGGCATAACCGATCTGGCTACGCGCGTCGCCGAAATCGCAGACGGTGACTGGGCCAGCTTTGCACCGCTTTACCCCGAGGACATGCCACTGTTTGAAAAAATCGAAACGATTTCCAAGCGCATTTACCACGCCGACGAAGTTTTGGCCGACAAGAAAATCCGCGATCAATTACGCAAATGGGAAGATGTCGGTTTTCAAAATTTGCCGATTTGCATGGCCAAAACCCAGTACAGTTTTTCGACTGACCCGAACCTGCGCGGCGCGCCCACCGGACATTCAGTGCCGGTTCGCGAGGTGCGACTTTCAGCGGGGGCGGGGTTCATCGTTGTCATCTGCGGCGATATCATGACCATGCCGGGTTTGCCGCGCCAGCCGTCCGCCGAATTCATTCACATTGACGACTTGGGACAGATTGAAGGGCTGTTTTAGGGATATCCATTATGACTGCGGACGTTATTGACGGAAAAGCATTTGCTGCGGCATTGCGCGAAAAAATTGCGGCGCAGGTTGCGCGGTTGAAATCTGACCACGGGATCACGCCGGGACTTGCGGTTGTGTTGGTTGGTGAAGATCCCGCGTCGCAGGTCTATGTGCGGGCCAAGGGCAAGCAAACGGTCGAGGTCGGAATGCAGTCGTTCGAGCACCGTCTTGATGCTGACACTTCGGAAGCCGATTTGCTGGCGCTCATCAAGAAGCTGAACGGCGCACCCGACGTTCACGGCATTCTTGTGCAACTGCCGTTGCCCGCCCATTTGAACGAAAGTTTGATCATCAATGCCATTGCCCCCGACAAAGATGTCGACGGATTTCATATTTCGAACGTCGGCTTGTTGGCGACCGGACAGAAATCAATGGTGCCGTGCACACCTTTGGGCTGCCTGATGTTGTTACGCGATCGCTTTGGGACGTTGTCAGGGATGAGCGCCGTCGTTGTGGGGCGTTCCAACATCGTCGGAAAACCGATGGCAAACCTGTTGTTGCGCGACAGCTGTACGGTCACCATCGCGCATTCGCGCACCCGGAATATCGAGGCTTTGTGCCGCGATGCCGACATTGTGATCGCGGCCGTTGGACGGCCTGAAATGATCGACGCGGCGTGGATCAAAGACGGAGCCACGGTTATCGACGTGGGGATCAACCGAATCGATGCACCGGAAAAAGGCGCCGGTAAAACCCGTCTGGTTGGCGACGTGGAGTTTGACTCTGTCGCGGGTAAGGCCGGCGCGGTTACACCCGTCCCGGGTGGCGTAGGACCAATGACCATTGCCTGTTTGCTGGCCAACACGTTGACAGCATGTAGTCGCGCCAACGGTTTGGAAGAACCCGAAGGATTGACGGTCTGACCAGAAAAAAGGGGATCGGCAGGGTGCGGGAACTAAAAAATTTACACGAAATCACACCCTGCCGAAAGAACGAAACCGCGATTTGACTGCGGGGTTCTTGTCACTAATCCAATGATTTTGTTGGTAACTTTTCAACTAAAAATCTCTAAACTGTAGTTATAGATCAGTTGATCAAATTGACAAATGGCGGTATTTTCGCGTTTTGGGCGCAAGACGAACGACGTTTCAACCCAAAGTATACGTTTATCAGTACAATGGTCTTCGATTTGTGTTTTCTTGGGCTTGCGAATTAATCAAAGGCCTCAGCAGGCCGCGCGGCGTTTTTTTCGCGTTGAGCGGGCTTAAGCGAAATTCGTTTTGCGTGTAAGGCTAACGAACTTTTTTGAACGCCGTGGCAGTGTAAAGACGACCGGCGTGATTTTTGCGCGGTATAATTTGTGCGGGGATTAATTGGGCCGCCGCGTCAAATGAAACGCGGCTGTCATTCTTCAGTCACGAACAGGTTGGCCCACGCACGGTCGATCAGCGACGGTGACATTTGCGGTGCAATGTTTTCATAAGCGCATACCGACAACATTTGGTCGATCAGAAACGGGCTGTGGAAATTTGCAAACACGTTGTCGACTACCGGGTATTTGTTTTTCAAAAGATAAATCAGGGCATTCTCGTCCACGGCCATCCCCTTGGCCTTGGCGACGCGCATGAATATCTGCAGGAATTCATCCTGGTTCGGTCCGTTGACCTTTACCTTATAGGCGATGCGCCGCAGTGCCGCGTCGTCGAACATTTCAGACGGCTGGTAATTGGTGGAAAAAATCACCAGCGTGTCAAATGGAACAATAAATTTTTCGCCCGATTGCAGCGCCAGAATGTCATAGCCGCTTTCCATCGGGACGATCCAACGGTTGATCAGCGCCTGCGGCGGTTCCTCCTGTCGGCCCAGATCGTCGACAATAAACACACCGCCCGTTGATTTAAGCTGTAAAGACGCCTGATAAGTGCGCGAGGTTTTGTTGTATTTCAGATCCAGCATATCCAGCGTTAATTCGCCGCCTGTCATCACCGTCGGGCGCTGACAGCGGATATATCGGTCGTCAAACCGGCTGGTTGACCGGCGCAGCGCACCTGGGTCTTCGGTGCTGCTTTCAGCTTTGGAATGAACAATCGGGTCGTAAACGGTGATGACCTGCCCGGTGTATTCGATGGCGCGGGGTACGAAAATCATATCGGCGACGGCGTCACGAATACCGTTGGACAGCGACGATTTACCGTTGCCGGGCGGGCCGTACATCAGGATCGATTTGCCCGAATTAATGGCAGGGCCAAGCGCGTCAAGCTGACCCTCGGGCAGTACCAAATGCGACATCGCGCCTTCAAGCCGATCTTTGGATATGTTTATGTCGCTGATCGACTGGCGTTTGGTCTGGGTTTTGTAGTCTTCCAGCGGGATCGGCATGGCACCGTAGTATTCCGATTGCGCCAGCGCGTCCAAAGCGCGCGCTTTACCTGTATCCGACAGCTCATAACTCATCTCATTGCTGGACTCGTCGCGCGTGCCCATAGCTTCAAGCAGTTTTTGCCCGCGCACCAGTTCAATCAATTCCTGCGTCACCGGAACCGACAGACAGATGGCATCGGCGATCGCCGAGGTCTTGCTAAGATTGCGTCGAAACACGGTTTTCAGAAAAATATCCCGCAGCATGACCGGATTAAGGCCGGTTTCGGCCAAAGTTCGCGGCATGGGCGGGGCCTTGACGTCGATCGCCTGCATGTTCATCGGGGCCTCATTTCGTATTGTTTTTTTTGAAAGTTTAGCCTTTTTGGGCCCGTTAGGACAACAAATTCCGCAAAGGATTTTACAGAGGTACATTAGGAGTTGTAGTGTTGCCAAAAAGTAAAGCGGGGCAAAGATGAGCAGATCTTCGTCGTATGTTTTTTTGGGCTTTCTGCTGGCGCTCTTGGCGCTTTTGGCGGGGCTATTGTTGGGCAAAGGCGCGCTTTTGCTGAATCGGCACGAGGGCGATGTACTGCACCTTGCCGAGATTGTTTTGCGCATGTCGCAGGGTCAGTGGCCCCACCTTGATTTCATGACCCCGATTGGGGTTCTGTCGTTTGCTCCGATTGCGTGGCTGTTGACGCAGGGCGTGGGTATCGGGCACGCCATCATGGGCGGTTCGCTGATTTTTGCGGCATTGCTGTTGCCTGCGCTTTGGTGGGTGTCGGTCTCGCGGTTGTCGCCCAAACTGGCCTACGGATTTGGCGCGATCGTGCTGTTGCTGTCGACCGCACTTGTGCACGGAGGCGCGCAACAGGTGCAGTCGATTTCGATGTATTACAACCGCTGGGCCTGGGCTGTCAGTTTCGTGCTGATCATTATGAGCCTGATCAGCGCTCAGAACCGGAAATCGCAGGTTATCGACGGGATTATTCTTGGGTTTGGCGTGGCGTTTCTGGCGCTTAGTAAAATCACGTTTTTGGTGGCCTTTTTCCCCGGAATATTTGTGGCGCTGTTGCTGCGGCGGCAATGGCTGGCGATTGGCGTCGCTTTGCTTTGTGGCGGGGCCATCGTTCTGCTGATCAGCCTTAGCGCCGGACTGGACTTTTGGTCCGCATACCTTGGCGATATCCGGCTGGTCAGCAATTCAGGCATTCGTCCGCAACCCAGTCAACCGTTGGCCTTTCTGCTGATCGGGCCGCCCTTTGTCGTGATGAATTTGGTTCTGGTCGCCGGAATAATATTTCTTCGTCAGGCAGGGCGCAGCGTTGAAGGCATAGTTCTATTGCTGCTGGCGCCCGGTTGCATCTATGTAACCTACCAAAACTGGGGCAACGACGCGCAGTGGCTGGCGGTGTTTGCCATCGCCATATTCGCCCTGCGGCCCCGTCGCGAACTACGCAACGTTTTGGGGTGGGAACTGGGTCGGGCCATGACGATCACGGGATTGCTGGCCGTCGCTCTGATCGCGCCAAACGCCATCAATATCGGTCTGTCCACCATTAACCACGCGCGCGTCGAGCCATCGAACTATGCGCAAGTCATTCCCGGTGCGCGCCATGGCGATCTGGCGATATTGACCAGCCGCATGTATGCGCCGGAACGTGTCGTCAACTTTGACTTGCCGGCCGCAGACATGCGTGCATTGGCGCAACAAGCCGACCCGACGCAGCTTGATACCCTGTTTGGGGAGCCGCTTGAGGCGTGCAAGCTTCATGCGGGGTTGGTCGGCGTATTGCAATTTATGTCGCGCGAGATTGATGCACTTCCTGCGTTACAGGGCCAAACCGTGTTTACCGCAGACACGTTTTCCAACCTGTGGATGTTCGGAAGTACCGTGCCGCTAAAAGGCGGGGCGCCGTGGTATTACGGTGGCGACGCGGGATTGAAGAACGCCGACTATTTGCTGGTGCCAATCTGTCCCGTAACCCCGCGCGCCCGCACGATGGTCTTGAATGAACTGGCCGCACGGCCCGACGTTTCGTTTACCGAAGTGACGCGCAACGGTTTTTTCATTCTTCTAAAACCCAACGGCTGATACTTTATGGCGCCGCGAAAAGACCAAGCGCGAAATAGATTATCAAACTGCCCGACAGCGCCAGACCCATCGGGAAATCCTTGCCCGCAGTCCATGATTTCCAGTCTGGTGTCGCGCGGCGAACCGCCGGGACGCGTTTAAAAATATTGTAGGTAATCAAGGCCGCTATCAAAGTCGCTCCGAAAATTAAAAGGAACAGACGGGTGTCGCCGGGTGCGATGAATGGTGCAAGCGCAGCGGCGAATTTTGCATCCCCACCCCCCACAAGGCGCAGTGCATTGACAGCAAAGCCTATGGCTAAAACGATGGCGAATTGCGCCAGACGCCACAGGTAAGCATCAAGCGGTAAAACAATCAGCCCAAGCACAACAAATACCGCCAGCACCGCCAACACCGATTTATTGGGAATGCGCATATATTTTAGATCGCTCCAAGCGATCCACAGCGCGATCAGCGTTGTCAGTGGTGCCAGCCAATAAATTTCTGCGACCGTTAGCTGCACAGACTACGAATTATTTAGCGCCCGCAAGGTGCGGACTGCGGCGTCAAAATGTTGCGGGTGGGTGTCAATTGCGCGTTCAAGCAAACCGCGCCCCACGTCGGTGTCGCCCTGTCGAATAGCGCCCTGCGCCATGGTGAGCAGCAATTCGGCCTTTTCGATCTGAGTCATGCGAATGACCGGCAACGTGTACTTGCGTTGCGCTGCGCGTGCCAGCACCAGATTATTCTTGGCTGTGAACAGGTCTTTATCATAGGTGATCGCTTCAAGGAACAAAGGTTCCGCCGCGTCCGGATTGCCGCGTGTCAGTTTGGAGTAACCCCAGTTGTTCAGCACGTTGGCGGGCCGGGTGGTCAACCCCACTGCGACTTCGTAAAAGCTGTCTGCTTTGTCCCATTCTTTATTGCTGTCTGCAACCATGGCTTCGAGCCTGTAACGGCGAAACGTTTCATAGGTCGGGGGTACGCTGTCCAGCTGGGCTTCGGCGCCTTTCCAGTCGTTGGTGCGGATCAGAGCGTCGGCATAATAAACGTGGTCCTCGTTTGTAGAGTCTTTTGATTTGATGATTTTCTCAAAAATCAACAGCGATTCCGACGCCCGTTTTGCGCGGACAAGCGATCTGGCCAGGCCGCGCTGAAAATCAATGCGTCCGGGTTCCTGTGTCAGGGCGCGCTGAAAATAGACCACTGCCTCGTTGGGGTCGGCCACCGTTAGCATGATGTCGTTCAGATTGGCGGAATCGATGACGTTGACGCCATCGAACGCCTTGTTCACTTCGGCGTTCGATCTGAATTTTTCGCAACCGCTAAGCAAGATGCCGCCCGCAAGGCAGAGTCCGGCTATCACAATAAGTCGCATGGGGCCCGTTGTCCTCTGCTGCTCTTATTCCAAGTCCGGTGTCGCAAGCAGGAGGTAGCGACCACTGCCCCGGCGAACCAGCTCGAACTTATTTTTATTCCCGCCATCATACGCGGGTTCTTTTGATTTTGCGATAGCCAAGCTTAGATTTTGACGAATTTCCTCTGAATTTCCGTTATCTAGTGCAAAAGCGTTACGAAAAACGCGTCTGGCTTCGCCTATTTCACCCAATCCCATCAAAACAACCCCAAGATTATTCCACGCCGGAACAAAATTCGGGTCCTTTTCCACAGCCTGATTGAGCAGTTTCCGCGCCTGTCCAAGTCGGCCAAGTTTCAAATTGGCCGAACCCAAAGCGCTAAGAACGTCTGCTGTCAGCCCCTGTTCGACACCGCCGCGTGTATAGGCTTTGAGCGCCAGTTCGTATTCACCCGCGGCCATCAGGCGGTGGCCAACGATCAAACCGTCGACCGACTCTTTTTCGGTATCGGTGCCGGGCACAATCGCGCCAACGGCTGGCAAGTCGCCGGACGGTGCCGGTGCAATCGCGTCGCAAGCCGCCAGTATCACGGCTGCGCCCAAAATCCCCACCAATTTCAGCCCCATTTTTGTTTACTTTCCTTCCAGCAACAGAAGATAAATATCATAGACCGATGGTCCGATCAGGATAATCAAAAGTGGCGGCAGGGTAAACATCATCGTGCCCAGTGTAAGCTTTGTTGGCAATTTGTTGGCTTTTTCTTCGGCGCGCATCACCCGTTTATCACGCATTTCAGCGGCGTAAACGCGTAGGGCTTCGGCAATTGATGTACCAAAGCTGGCGGATTGGATCAGCACCGTGACAAACGCCGATATGTCTTGGGCGCCGGCCCGTTCGCCAAGATCCCGCAGAACCGTCACACGGTCTTTACCGGCTTTCATTTCGTTGGCGACGGTTTCGAACTCTTCCGCCAGCTCGGGGAATCCGGCGCGTAATTCACCGGCCACACGCTGGATCGACTGGTCCATTGACTGACCGGCCTCGACGCAGACCAACATCAGGTCGAGCGCGTCGGGAAAACCGTCGGTCAGTGCGTCCATCCGCGTTTGGCGCCGCCTTTCCACCCAGTAGGACGGCATATAGTAACCGGCGCCGGCGGGAACAAAAATCGACAAGAGCGTCGCCTGAACCGACGCATCACCAGAAGAAATCAGCGCATAGACCAATCCTAAGAACAATCCGCCAATCCCCAGTGCCATCTGAGCAAAATGATAAGTCCGCACAGCCGATGGCGCACGGTAGCCCGCCTGCACCAACTTCAATCGCATAGCGGTCAGCGCTGTCTGGTCCTTGGGTTCGAGAAAGGTCTTGTATTTGTCCAGCTTGGCCGAACCACCGCCAAACCGAAGTTTTTGTTCGGCGTCGTCGTTTTTACCTTTCTTTTTCTTTTTGGTCGCTTTTTCGGTCGATAGCCGGTCCATCGGGTCGGCGCGTTTGCGCAGCATGATGGGCAGCGTCATGGCCATCAGCAAAACTCCCAGAAGCCCCAGCGCGTAAAGTGGCCCCAATGGACCAAATTTGCCTGTCAGATAGTCGGACGTAGTTGTGATAAAATCCAGGTTCATGTCCCTATACCTTTATATTGACCATGATCTTCATAAAGATCACATTGATGATCAGAAATACGCCTACGACCAGACAGGCGGGAATAAAGTACTCACTCTCCATCGCGGCATCGTAATAACCCGGCTGCATGACGTTGATCGCGATCAGCGCCAAAACCGGAAACGCCGACAGGAACATCCCTGACCATTTTGCTTCGGCGGTGATGGCTTTGACGCGGCGAAACAGTTTGAACCGCGAGCGGATCACTTTCGCCAAACCGGCCAGAATTTCCGCCAGATTCCCGCCCGAAGTTTGTTGGATACCAACCGCAACCGCCAGAAACCGCAAATCCTGAATGCCGATGGATTCGGCCATTTTATTCAGCGACTCGGTGACTTCCATTCCGTAGGCGGCTTCGTCCGCAATGATACCAAATTCAGAGCCCAGCGGGTCTGCAACTTCCTGCGCCACGATGTTGATTGCACTTGAAAACGGATGGCCGACCCGCAGCGAACGCACCATAAGCTCCACTGCGTCTGGCAGTTGCTCTTCGATCAGAGAAATGCGGGCTTTTGCCTTTTTATTCAACCACATAAAGACCGCGCCAAATCCCATGACAACCGAAACCGCAGCGCGGATTGGTAAGGATGCCGATGTGAAAAAGGTCAAGCCGCCGAATGCCGTGACACCCAGTAGAATCATCACCATGAACAGCGATTTTGGGCTAAAAGCGATATTCGCTTTGGCAGCCTTTTTTTGCAGCATCGAATAGAGCGGAATCTGAAATGACTTGCGGTGTTGTTCGCGTTCCTTGCGCAGGGTCTCCAGAACTTTTTCGCGTGTATTGCCTTTTTCAAGCAGATCGATGCGTCGGTTTACACGGCTATTGAATTTGATCGATTTACCGAAAATGACCAGATAAATCCCTTCGATAAGCATAAAGACTGCAACAAAGATGACGGCATAGATAATCGGTTCGGGGCTCATGATAATCTCCTAGTTGGCGGGGGTGTGTTCGTAGATGCTGGCGGGCAAATCCAAGCCCCATTGTTTGAAGCGGTCAGAATAATGCGAACGCAAACCCGTGGGCATGAATTCACCGATAATGGTGCCATCTTGCTTCAAACCGTGACGTTGATATTTGAAAATCTCCTGCATGGTGATGATGTCACCCTCCATGCCTGTTATTTCGGTGATCGACACCATGCGACGCGACCCATCCTGCAGACGGCTGGCCTGCACGATCAGATTGACAGCCGATGAAATCTGGTTGCGCACCGCTTTAAGCGGCATGTCAATTCCGGCCATGGCAATCATATTTTCCAGGCGCGAAACACCGTCGCGTGCCGAGTTTGCGTGAATGGTAGTCATCGATCCGTCGTGGCCCGTGTTCATGGCCTGCAACATGTCGATCACTTCTTCGCCGCGGGTTTCCCCGACGATTATGCGGTCCGGGCGCATCCGCAGCGCATTTTTCAGGCAATCCCTTTGCGACACTTCGCCTTTGCCCTCGACGTTGGCCGGTCGGCTTTCCATACGTCCGACGTGGGTTTGTTGAAGCTGCAATTCGGCGGTGTCTTCGATTGTAAGAATACGTTCCGCATTGTCGATCAAAGAAGAAAGTGCATTCAGGGTTGTTGTTTTACCTGAACCGGTACCGCCAGAGACGATGATGTTCAGCCGCGTCGATACCGCAGCATGAATATAGGCCGCCATTTGTTCCGAGAACGCGCCGAAAGCCAACAGCTCATCGATACCCAGTTTGTCTTTTTTGAATTTACGAATAGACACCAGTGAGCCGTCAACGGCGATCGGCGGCACCATGGCGTTAAAGCGCGAACCGTCCTGCAGACGCGCGTCGACATACGGGTTGCTTTCATCCACCCGGCGACCCACAGCCGAAACGATTTTGTCGATCACCCGCATCAGGTGCTTTTCGTTCTTGAACTGCACCGACGTTTCTTCAAGCTTACCGTCGCGTTCAACGAATACTTGCTGAGGTCCGTTGATCAGAATGTCGTTTACGGTTTCGTCGCGAAGCAACGGCTCAATTGGACCAAGGCCCGTGACCTCGTCGAACAATTCCTGATGCAATGTGGCGCGCTCGTCCTTGTTCAGGACGACGCCCATTTCCTGAAGCCCGTCCGCGCAAATCGCAGCGATTTCCGTGCGCAGATCTGCGTCCGACGCGGTATCCAGCGCCGCCAGATTGAGCGTGTCGAGCAAACGCTTGTGAAGCTCGACACGAATATCCGACAGACGGTCGCGGCGCTTGACCTCTTTGTCGGACAGAGCGGCGATTCCCGTTCGTGCTTTTGGTGCGGGCGTTGCAACGACTGTTGGTTTTTCGACAGGCTGCTGTTCGATGGCGCGTGCTGCGGGTTCGGCGTTTGCTTCTGATGAGACTTTGGTTTCTTTTTTCTTGTATCGGCTGAACATGGCGGTTCCTTTTGTTTATTTTGAGTTGGCTTTGGCGTTCAGTTCATAAAGCGAACTGGCAATTTTCATGATTTCCTTGCGGAAAGGGTTCTTGGCGGCGGTTTCTGAAATCGGCAGACCGTGGTCGCAGGTGTTGAGTATCTGTTTGCCGCCGTCAGAAAACTGAACCTCGATGTTGATATCCAGATTTTCGGCCATGCGTTTGATGCGGGCCTTTGCACTGATGTCGGTAAATTTTGGTGCGCGGTTCAAAAAATAACGCACCTTTTCAAACGGCAGATCCTCGGCCTTGAGCGCACGGTTGAATCGCAAAGTGTTTTGCGCCGAACGCATATCCATTTCGATCACGGCGAAATAGACGTTGGACTGCTGTAGTACCGTTTCCGACCAGCTGATCAACGTCTGCGGCATGTCGATGATGACGAAATCGAATTGCTCGGTCGCTTTTGCAAGAATGCGCCCGATATCGTCTGGACCGATGATTTCCAGTGGCAGGGCTTCAGCAGGTGCGGTGAACACCTGCATCAGGTCGTTAAAGTTGGTCAACGACTGCGAGAAAGATTCGGCGTCCATCGCTTCGGTGTCTGACAAAAGTTCGAAAATTCCTTCGCGGCGCGGCAGGTCGAGGTATGAGGCGACCGAACCGAACTGAAAATCGAGATCGAGAATGCAAACGCGTGCGTCGGTATCTTTGGCCAGGAGCGCCAACTCCCATGCCAGATTGACAGCGATGGTGGTGGCTCCGGCACCGCCCGCCAGCCCGTGCACGGGGATAATGGCGCCGTGGCGGTTTTCGCCACCCTGCGTCACGGGTTGGATAAGTGTTGGCTGGGCCGGTGGTTGGTTCAGGCGTGATATGACTTCGCGCAGTGCACCGTCAGGCAAAGGGTAGGGGGCAAAATCGTCGGCACCAAGACGCAACAGCTGGTGCAGCGCGGCCGGCGAAAGATCGTGGGCAATCAGAATGACTTTGACGTTGTTTGCTTTGGCGTGCACAATCAAATTGGACACGTCGGTAAGATCGGCTTCGTCTTGCTTGTCGACGGCTACGGCAATGAACGAAAGCGCAGTTGCCTCGGCTGTCGAGAGGTATTCCAGCCCGTCTTTGAAATCCAGACCACCCCAACGGTTGCCGAGCTGGGTTTCCATGTCCTCGATCAAAAGGTCAAAAGACTGTATGTCCCGCGCGATAGCGCAGGCTTCAATCATTTCCTCCTTCGACCTCAACAGTCCCATACCAAATGTTCCACCACGTTACGCTCTTTCCCAATCAAACAATTGTTCGCGTGAACCTGTTCAATCGGGAAGGAGCCCAATGTTGTGATTTAGGCCTGCTGGTTTTTCTCTGATTTGGAGACGTCGTAGCAAGCGTCAATCAACGCTGGAATAGCTGGGGAGTTTGTCTTTTTTGCGACCAAAATCATCAATTTAGGGGCAATTTTAGTCTATTATTGTTGGGTGGTTGTACCCGAATACGAAGACCCGCCTTCGATATAATTTTGGTATACCAAAGCCGCGTATTTGCCGTCGAGACCAGAGCCGACGAAATTGCGGGTGAAACCCATAACTTCGGTCACGGTGCGCCGGTTGCGGCGTTCGCGGTTTTCGGTCACAATCAATGGCTGCGTTTCGCCGAACGAGGCGACCGCCTCGAGTCTGTCTGCGCTAATACCTTGAGAAATAAGAAATTTTACCGTTGCATTGGCGCGTCTAAGCCCCAATCGTTTATTGGATGGCTTTGACCCAACAAGATCCGTGTGTCCGTACACACGGAAGGTTAAATCGGGAAATTGCTTGATCCAGTCGGCCTGGCGCATCAAAATTGCGCGGGCGTCGGCGTCAAGACGCGATTTATTGAAGTCAAAATTGATCAGCGTTGGCACGTCTTTGGCAAACTTGCGCGACAAATCAAGGATCAGTCCGTCCTGATCAGCGTAGGCAACCTGAACCAGCGTGTTATTCAGAGTCGGATTGCCAAAATTACCTTCGTCAACTTCTTTGCCCGCTTCCCAGTCCAACGTGACGATGCCTTTGTTCAGCGTATTGTTGATTGGCCCGCAGGCGGTCAATACGCCCAGAGCAGCCCCTGCAGACATCAAGATAAAACGTTGTAAAATCATAGCTTTACTCCATCACATAGCCATAGGAACCGTTGTAATCTTGCGAGGTCACGTCGCTGACGACACCGGATTCACCGGTTTTTCCAGCCACTTTTCCCAGAAGAAACAGTTCGGATTCCGTCGGTATTCTGATCCTGTCGGTCGGGAGCGTCAGGCTTTCGCCGGTTGTGGGTGTAACCAAATGCGGCGTGACAATGATGACCAGTTCGCTTTGTCGGCGCGCGAATTCGGTGCTGCGGAACAACGTACCGATCACCGGTATGTCACTTATCCATGGCACCTGACTGGCAACGTCGGTGAAATCGTCCTGCAACAGACCCGCGATGGCAAAACTTTGGCCGTCGCGCATTTCCACGGTGGTTGACGTGTCGCGGGTTTTAAACGCGTTGACAGAAACACCACCGGCCTGCGTGACCGTTACCGATGTGTCAATCGAACTCACCGACGCCTGAATGTTGAGGTTGATAAGATCTTCGTCCACGACAATAGGCGTGAACGACAAGGACACCCCAAAGGGTTTATACGTCACCGACACGCTGCCATCCTGAAAAACCGGAATGGGATATTCGCCACCGGCCAAGAAACTGGCTTCCTGCCCGGAAATGGCCACCAAATTCGGCTCGGCAAGTGTGCGCACCAGCCCTTTGGCTTCGAGCGCCTCCAAAAGCAGGGCCATTTGGACGCCGCCCGCACTAAATCCGATACCGTACGCGCCGATCCTCTGGGTCGCTGAAACCCCGGATGTTGTCGTCAGCCCGTCCACAAACGGCGTGAAGTTTGTGCCGTTGGTGAATACATTGTTACCGCCGTCGGCAGTGATTGCGCCGCCCGTTGCGCTGAGCCCAAGGCTTGAAGTCAGGTTTTTGGTGACCGACCGCTGCATTTCCGCAAAGCGTACTTTCAGCATAACCTGCTGTGTGCCGCCAACCGTCATAAGATTGGTGACGCGGCCCGGAGCATAGCGCTGTCCCAGTTCCAGTGCCCGGGCCAGTTTCTGTTTGCCCGATACGCGGCCACTTAGGACAATGCCGTCATTAGCGGTGCGCACTTCGATCTCTTCTCCCGGAAGAATTTCACGCAGACGTTCCTTGAATTCCGCGACATCGGGCGTGACGTTGACGTCGACATTGGTGATCAGGCGTCCATTGGGGCCAAGTAACGTCAGCGTTGTGCGCCCCGGAGCCTTGCCCAGAATATATATAGTACTGTCAGAAAGGGTCGCAATATCGGCAATCGACGGGTTGGCCACCGAAAGTTCCGCAAAAGGTGTTTCGCTTTCCATAACGATGGCACGATTAATGGCCACGTTGATGTTGCTGGAAGTTTGTCCGGTCATCACGCGCAACACATTTTGTGCCTGCTGCGCTTGCACCGGAAGGAATGTCACTGTGCTCAACGCAAGCCCTGTCAGGCCCGCTTTTACCAAGCTGCTCGATTTCATGTGATCCTGCCTCTCTGATCACGAATATGATACTTCACGGGTCTTTTGTGCCCATTGTTTCCAGAATGCGCGAAATTGGTTTTATTTGCAAGATTCAATTGCTTGGTGGTCGGTCCTGATGTGGATAACCCGCAACACAACAGTTTCCAGAGTGCGATGTCCGGTCGATAATACACAGGATATTGTGGTCGGGAGGGGCGTCCATACCGCATCACCCTGCGCACTTTCACATTTATTTTACGCGTCTGACCAGGTTTCGACGCCCCTGATGCCAATTGGGTTTTACCTGACATCGTCAGCCGTGCCTGAAATATCCGAGCGCCCATGAACCCGTGCGCCGTTTGCGCGCGCAGTACGCCCCGGATTGAACGTAAAACGCTATAGTGTGGTGCGGATCGGAGTTTCCGAGGTGCGATTACCGGAAAGCCGCGCGTTCAACGGTCTTCGGGGCAGGTCACCGGAATTTCAACCACAGTCGCGCCCTTGCGGGTTTTTATCGTGCAAACCCGCTTTTGCACCAGTTCTTCGACGACTTCTTCCTTGACGCCCAACAGCTGGTCTTGATCGATCTCAAAATTGCCCGTGGTGGTCTCGTCCTCGGCGCCACGCAACGAAAGCAGCAGTCGACCGGTCGACTGCGCCTGAGCCAGTGCGCCGACCACTTCGGGTGACACTTCGGCGGTGACGGTTCGGGCAACTACGGGACTGTTTCGATCTTCATCGGCGATTTGATCAATCGCGATCAATTTGATGCCTTCCAATATAAGCTTGGTCACGTCGCGCCGACCTGACCGGCCCGACCAATAGACATCAACCTTGTCGCCCGGTCGCAAAAATCCTGACACGCCCGAAGCGACATCGACGCTGATCGTGAAAGCGCGCATCCCCGAGCTAAGACGCGAGGATACACCAGCGTCCTGACCGGGTTCGGTCACCTTGACGGCAAGAATCGCCTCGTCTTTTTCCATCGCCCGCAGCACAGTGCGCAATTTTTTGTCGTCTTGGTCAAATAGTACAGCCGGATCAGTGAACGCGCCTTCGGGGATTGCGTTTTCCGGCCAGGCCGCGATGCGAACGTCTTCTTTGGACAATTTCTGCCCGTAACGCAAAGGGCCAGTCGACACGAAAACCCGCACAAGTTTGACATTGTTGGCAAGCGCTTTTTCCTGACTGTCCAGCACCGATTGGTATTCGTTGAAACGCCCCTGCGCCATGTAAACAGCGAATCCGGCCAACCCCATACCAATGATAAGAATGAGTGCGAATACTATACGCATTGCGAAAACCCCTGCTGCTCTGCCTGATTGTTCAGGTTTGATTTTGACGGTACTTTATACAACATTTTTTTTCGACCCAACTAAAAAGACGTGGAGATTGACACGCGATCGTTCATTTCGACAGCAGTCGTCAGAACGCCGGGTCCAATAAGCGCAGAAACAGACAAAACCAAACCAACGCCAAACGCCGTCAGCAGAATCCAATCGACGGTTACGGCACCGTCGTCGTCCTGTGTATAATACTGCAAAACGTTGCTCATTGTCATCCACCGGTCGTTCAGATCCTTTTTCGATACATCCTCGCGCTGTCAGAACACATCAAGACTGTGGCAAAAGAATGGATAAACTATGAAAAACCGAATTCCCTTATTCACGTCCCGACACGCGAAAAGACCACGCCCGAAGGCGTGGTCCTTATCGTTATCCCAATAGCGTTAAGCTATTAGAAAGTGGTCGATACGCCTTGGCCAGACATCTGTGTGTCGATGTCGCCGGACAGGTTCTCAACGCCGTTAGAAACGGCTGCCAGAACGGCAATGCCCAGACCAACGATGGCTGCGGTCAAAACGACCCAGTCAACGGTTACTGCGCCGGATTCGTCATTCTTAAAGTTTGTGAACAGTTTCATTTTTTAGTCCCTCCATAGGATTTCAGTTGTTGTCAAAAGAGCCGATTGTTCGTGAGGTCGCATTCTCGTTGTTTGCTAACTCGTCAACTCTTCATGGCCCTCATAAGGGAGTGCGAATGGGGCATGAGTTTGACACGCATTGCGTGTGAGCAAAAAAAGTGCGCGAATTACCAACAAATTTTTAATAATGAATAAAAACAACAGTTTAATCTGCCAATCAAGGCAGATTTATTGACCTGATCGGGGCAATTGTGTCGATTGCGACATATTATTTTGTCAATAATGTCTGGTTTTACCGCCGATTGTTTGGCAAACAGGCTGGAATAATAGGGGTAAATCGAGCACTTGGCACCCATTGGTTATCATCAGGTTCTTTGTTGGACGTTGATTTTGGCGTTGGCAAATGCGCAACCAATTCGTGCGGCCGAACCTTTTGTGGATTTTACGTTCAAGCGTATAAAACCAACTGCCAATACTGGCGGTAAACGCATCACCATCCAGATACTTCCCGACACTACGCCCGCACCTGACCAAGACGCGCCCACAGCGCAACCACCCCCAAACATGCAGAACTGGTTCTGGGCGAAAATAGCCCCCGGAATGACAGAATCCGGTCCCGGGAGATTTACAAAAGCTGTCGAAGTCATTCGTACCGCGTCGCAGGTCAGCAATGATTTTACCCCATCGCTTCAGGTTTTACATGGCCTTGCAGCGCGGTACGGCAAAGATATTCTTCTGGCCACATTGGGGAGCGACCTTTCGCCGGCGTTTGTTCTGGCTTTGATCAGTGTGGAACCCGAAGGTGAGGCGCCCAATCGCTCTGGCGACGGTGCAGACAAGGCGGTGCACCTGTCGGCCAATCAATTTCAATCCTTGCCCAGCCCCGGCGCTGAGTCCAACTCTGCCATTTTGACAGCAACGGTGAATTATATGCAGACTCTCATGGATAAATATGACCGCGATCCGATCTTGGCGCTGGCGGCCTATCACAGTGGTGCAGAACAAATCGCCGCATATCAGGGCGTGCCGCCCACTGCGGGCGTACGCACATATGTTCCGCGTGTCATTGCCACGTGGCAGGTGGCGCGTACGCTGTGCAAGACGCCACCGGAATTATTCAGCGATGGATGTGTATTTGACGTGAAAGAAACCCCATAAATGGTGATGTTACAGGAAAAAGCGGCCAATAAACCGCTTGTGCTTGACGTCGACGGTACGCTGTTGCGCACGGATCTGTTGTTTGAAACCTTTTGGCTGGCGTTGGGGCAAAATCCCTGGACGTGCTTCAAAACCTGTCTTTTCAACCTCGCGCGTCCGGCAAAATTAAAGCAGGAACTGGCCAACCTGGTGGACCTGCGAACTGATTTGTTGCCGGTGAACCCACAGGTCAAAGATCTGCTGGAAAGCGCCAAACGGCAGGGGCGCGATGTTGTTTTGGCCTCGGGTTCCGATTACACGCTGGTTTCGCGTCTTGCAAAAGACCACGGCATCGACATGCCGGTTATAGCGTCCGACGGCAGCGTCAATTTGACGGGCCAAAAAAAGGCGGATGCCCTGCGGGGAATCTATGGCGAATCCGGTTTTGACTATGCGGGTGACAGTGTGGTGGATTTGCCGGTCTGGATCGCTGCGGACAGCGCGATCATTGTTGGGCGTCGCCCGGGCGTCGCGCGACAG
>Ga0114932_10000109_pt1 | contig 93925 bp, 83 predicted proteins | sample 2SBtaG_2_FD_87286 | JGI IMG/M metagenome (GOLD analysis project Ga0114932, IMG submission 87286) | Deep subsurface microbial communities from Kolumbo volcano to uncover new lineages of life (NeLLi) - 2SBTROV12_ACTIVE470 metaG | ecosystem: Environmental > Aquatic > Marine > Volcanic ...
AGTATGAACATTGATTCAGCTAATGCACACGGATCGTGGGATATTCCTTGCTACATGAGTAATTTGTGCCAAGAAATTATACACCCGACAAAACCGATCCAGTCTATCGACGATCCAGATGGCGAGATTGGCATCTGCATTCTTTCGGCCTTAAACCTCCTAGAATTGAGTAGCGAGAAAGATGTTGAGGATGCGTGTCGCATGGCTGTTAGGACTCTTGACTCAGTAATAGACTTCCAAGATTACCCAGTACTTGCGGCAGAAAACTTTACTAGAAACCGAAGATCGTTGGGTATCGGTGTTACCAATTTAGCTGGTTTTTTAGCCAAAAGCAAGCTCAGGTACGATGACGAGGAAGCGCTAGAGCTTGTTCATGAGACTATGGAGCAAATTCAATGGAATCTTATCAACGCCAGTTGTGAACTAGCGGAAGAAAAAGGTGCCTGCTCAAAGTTTGAGGATACAAAGTATGCAAAGGGTCTCCTGCCGGTAGACTGGTACAAAAAAGATGTTGACGACCTAATAAAGCCTAAATACAACATGGACTGGGAAGGCCTGCGTAAAAGAATTAAAAAACATGGGTTGCGACACTCAACTCTTTCTGCTATTATGCCATGTGAATCCAGCAGCGTGATACAGAATAGCACCAATGGTATCGAGCCTGTAAGGAGCCTGCTCATTCACAAGAAGGCGAAGAACGGCATCTTGAAGCAGCTTGTACCGAACTATCATATGCGTAAGAACCACTATACGCTGGCTTGGGACATAACAGACAATAAATCAATTATGAATATAGCTGCTGTAATCCAAAAGTTTGTAGATATGGGTATGAGTACAAATCTATATTACAATTATGATCATTATGAGGATGGCAACATACCGCTAAGTGTTTTAATCAGAGATCTGATATATGGATACAAGTACGGCCTAAAGAATTTCTATTATGCCAACACGCCCGATGGGGATGGTGAAACAGAGAAGGGCATGAACTGCGAATCTGGAGCATGTGCGATATGAAAGCCAATAAGGGTTTTGTCTGCTCGGCGTTTGATCTTTGCCACGCTGGACACTTATTGATGTTAGAGGAGTGTGCAAGGCACTGCGTCCACCTTACGGTTGGGCTTCACACTGACCCAACAATAGATCGGCCCAAAAGCAAAAACAAGCCAATAGAAACGGTGTACCAAAGATACCTGAGATTAAAGTCAAACAGGGCTGTCTACGAAATAATACCGTATGAAACCGAAGAAGACCTCCTAGTCATTTTAAAGAGTGGAGACTACAACCTCAGATTCCTAGGTGACGACTATCTGACCAAAACAGAATACACGGGAGCGGATTTAGACATCCCCATCCACTACTGCAAGAGATACGGATACTCGTCGTCTAGCTTGAGGCAGAACATTAAAGAGGCTAATTAATGAAAACCATTTTTAACACAAAGAACATAGACCCAATGACTCAACCAATTTTTCTAGGGAAGGACTTGGGGGTTCAGCGATATGATATTGTCAAGTATCCAATTTTTAAAGATCTTGACAGTAAACAGATGATGAACTTCTGGCGACCCGAAGAGATTGAACTCAAGAAGGATCGTGGCGATTTTAGGGAGATGTCAGACAACGAAAAGTTCATCTTCACGTCAAACCTTAAATACCAAACGATGCTTGATAGTGTAATTTGCCTTGGCGTCCCTACCCTCCTTGAGTTTGTCACAAATACAGAACTAGAAGCGTGCCTCATGACATGGCAATTCTTTGAGAAAATTCACTCTCAAAGCTATAGCTACATTATCCAGAATGTCTTCGCTGATAGCTCGGAGGTGTTTGGAGGAATTTATAAAGACAAAGAAATTATGAAACGTGCCGAGGGCGCTATTGCTGACTATAACAATTTGATGGGCATGGCTTGTGATAAAAACAGATTGTCAGATATTAAAAAGCAGATCTATATGACAGTCATAAGTATAAATATTTTGGAAGCAATCAGGTTTTACGTAAGCTTTGTCTGTAGCTTTGCATTCGCAGAGAATAAGAAAATGGTTGGTAATGCTGATATTATAAAATTAATAAAGAGGGACGAGGCGTTGCACTTAGCAAATACTCAACACATCCTTAAAATACTTAACAAAGAGGAGTCAGAGGGGTTTGTTAAGATTGCGGATCAGTGCCAAAACTCCGCCGTAAAGATGTTTGAAAATGCAGCTAAAGAAGAGAAGGAATGGGCATCGTACCTATTCAAAGATGGTTCAATCATTGGTTTAAATGAAACCGTGCTGCATCAGTACATTGATTGGCTTTGCATGTCCAGAAGAAAGGCTATTGGACTCCCCTACGAGAATGTCGGCAAAAACCCGATTGCTGGATGGACACAAGCTTGGATGCACAGCGAGAGTGTTCAGGTCGCACCTCAAGAACATGAAATCACTAGTTATAAAATAGGTGCAAGTAAAAACGACTTAGAAGATATGGACTTTGGAGACATGAAACTATGAAAGACGAGAACAATTGTGTTCACGACCAGCACGCGAGAATGAAGCAGCTTGAAGAACATGTAAGAGGGAAAAAGACAGTTACCGTAAGTACTGTCCACGGAGTAGAGGAGCATATGACTTTTAATAGCTACCCAGAGAATGTTACACTAGAGGAACAGAGTGGCCTTTATAATCTAATAGACAAGGTTATTGGCTGGCACTATGATAGAAACTTAATAGAAGGCAGTACAGACAAGGATCAGGTATTAAAACTGGCTCAGGAGCTGGGAGAACTCTCTGACAGCGTTTGCAAGGGGAAAGACATCAAGGATGACATAGGAGATATGTTGGTAGTCATGCTCAACATAGCAGAGAGGAATGGTGTCATACTAGCTGAGTGCCTCCAAAAGGCATGGGACGACATTAAACATAGAAAGGGACGGATGATCGACGGAATTTTTGTAAAAGAAACCGATCTTTAATCCATAAGGTATAAATAAATGGCGAGAACTAGAAGAAATAGAAAAGACAACAGTAAGCCGAAAGTTCGGAGTTTAGAGGCGAAGACACCGAACCAAAAAGAATATATAAGGGCTATAGTTGAAAACGACATAATTTTTTGCTCTGGACCGTCTGGCTCTGGAAAGTCTTTTGTGGCCGCTGGAATAGCCGCAGAGCATTTACATCGCGGGGAAGTGGAGCAAATCATTGTCACTAGGCCGCTAGTATGTACTGGCAAAGATATTGGCTCCCTACCCGGAGAGCTAGGAGAGAAGATAGCTCCATACCTTCTTCCGATGAAAGAAAATCTAAGATTCTTTCTTGGTCAAGGGTTTTACGGGCACTATGAAAACGAGGGGCAGATACACTACAAACCTTTGGAGATAATGAGAGGCTCTACTTTCCACAACTCCTACATGATACTGGACGAGGCGCAGAACTGTACCACCGAACAAATTAAGATGTTTATAACTCGCATGGGTAAGGGCAGCAAAGTTCTTATCAATGGTGATATTGATCAGGACGACCTCAGAGGAAGAAGCGGACTAGAATACTGCATCTCTAGGCTGGATGGACTGGAGGGCATCGGTATATGCAAGCTTAGTTATGAGGATATACAGAGGAACGACATAATAGGAAGAGTACTAAACGCACTGGAGAAATAAATGCCACTATATGACTATGAATGTGAGGCTTGTTCTCACAAATTAATTGATGTAAGGCAGTCGTTTGATGACGAGCCACTTTCCTTTTGCCCAGAGTGCCACGAGCCGAGACTATATAGGATCGTGACTGGCGGTATTCATGGATTTGTAAAAGGCTCAAACACAATCGGTAGCCTAGCAGATAAAAATGCAAGGGTAAACAAGGGTAAAATCAACGAAGCGCAGGCCATGAAATCAGAGAACGACCCAAATCCTCCCAGCAAGCCTTTTTATCACGGTAATGCTACTAACCAAGAGATAAACAAGATGTCAGAAAAGCAAAAGCAAAATTATATTATGAAGGGGAAAAAATAATGAGTGACCGAAAGCGTACAAACTTTATTAATTCAGCCAAAGACTTAACAACCGAGAGGGCAAGCGAGCTACTCTTTAATAGGTCTGGTCAAAATTTAGACTCACCAAAAGAAAAAGTTTATGGAAAAGTCATTGCAAAAAGCGGTAGAGACTACTACTATATTAGAGTACATCAGAGCGTTCCTTTTGACCCTTTAGGAACCTATGCTAAGAGAGAAGACTACGTAGAGAGCAAATTACAACAGGTGTCTAAGTCAACATTTGACTTTTACATGATGTACCTCAATACCAAGAATACTATTTATATGACAAGGGCAAGACGAGGATTAACAAATGATTAAAAAAGGTCCGTTGAGTAACAAGGATAAAGACTTCATACAGGCAAACATTGAAGACGGCGCGCCCAAGCTCGCAAAGAAACTGAATCGCGCCGAGGGGACAGTTGCCAAATTTGTAGAAAGTCTACCGACGAAGAAGAATTCAAATGCCAGAGGCTTTGAGATGTTCGGAAGAAATGAAAAGGGGTCCACCGTAATGACTCAAAGCGCATCCGAACTAGGGGACGAGTACAGGTCTAGAGTTAAGCTGTCTACTAAAACCAAAAATTGTATTACAAGTGTGAGAAAAAATGACTGACCAAGAATGGCTATCTAGGTATAGAAGCAATAAGGATGCTATCTGGATTAAGTGTAAGCTGACGGATGACAGACAATTCTATCACGACGACTTCAAGGGCTGGTTGCAGATCAAGGACATCTGTGACACCGATGGCGTCTTTGTAAAAGAGCTTAAACTCTCCTTTAGGTCACACGAAATTTCCGTAGATATAGACGACGCTGAGGCTGTATACCTGATAAAGTCGGTTATGGGGCAGATAGGTGCTGATACCAAGCATTACTACACCACCGGCGTATTGAAAGAAGGGATCGTCTACAAGCAAATGTGGCTGATTCCAGAATTAGTTATTGACAAAGAATTTGAAGAAAACATTGAAGAATGTTTCAGACAGGCTGTTATATACAATGACCAAGAGAAAAAGAACCGAGAAGAGTAAGTATAAACATGAGTCAACCGGAGATTATTGTACATGCGCTGCATATGTAGCTGAAATTATGTGCAGAAAGAATGCTGAGAAAAAAAATCAAGGATCGCTACCATACAAGTTCTGGAGCAAGAAGCCTTGGGACTGGACTTTTAAAAGACAGCTCTATGTAGCGAACAAGCTTATTAAGAAGTTCTCTGAGGGCGCTATAGTAAAAGCAATTAGCTCGCCCGAGTTCAAGGGAATTTTTTCCCTAAATCACCCGAAAGTTGTTGGTGTGATTGCTAAGTATCAACTATTATTAGATGAGCAAGAATCCAAACCGAAGCAGAAGATTGACGCAAAGCCGAACGCCAAAAAGAGAACGAAGAGCTATGGCAAAAGAAACATATTAGATAAACTTAGGAAAATTGAAAATGGCCAAGAAAAAGACCTCCAAGATTGAGCACAAAGACCCAGTTATCGCTGGCCTCTCCAAGAAATACGGCAACATCATCGAGTCGGGGACCAAGGTTCTGGAGTCCCTAGAGAACTACGACATCATCAGCGTTAGCCCAGTCCTCGACCTAGCGCTCGGCGGTGGCTTACGTGAAGGTCAGTGCGTAGTCATGACAGGTGATCCCAAGACGGGAAAAACTACGACAGCCTTGTATGCTGCGGCTAAAGCTCAGGCTATAGGCAAAAAGGTCTACTATCTAAACACCGAGGGTAGGCTAACAAAGGAGAACTTTCGTGGTATCAAAGGCCTAGACATTGACGCAATACAAATTGTGCAGGCGACCGATGATACCCCAATGGTATCTGCCGAAACATATCTTAACGTACTAGAAAGGCTCATCAAGGAGGAGCCAGACCTGTTTGTCATAGTGGACTCTACATCCAATATGGTACCGCAGGACGAGATTGACGGAGAGATTCGCACGGGCGTGCGTAACGCCCTACCCCGCCTTTTGTCTATGTTCTTCAAACGCATCAGTGGTGATGTCGCTAGAATGAAGGCTATCGCCGTGTTCATTACCCACAATATAGCGAATACTGGCGGGTCGAGATTCTCCCCTAATAAGATGGCCGACTGTGGAAATATGCTACAATTTCAAGCTGGAACAAATATGGTCATAACCCATCGTGGCAAATGGGAAGTCCCGAAGGAGTCTGGGAATCACGTCGGCCAAGTCGCTAACTGGATAATCAAAACATCTGCCGCTGGCGGTACACCGATGACCACCGCTTCTAGCTGGATTAGGTACGGTATAGGTATTGATGAGGCTCAAGAACTTGCACAGATAGGTACGGATTTCGCAATGATTTCAGCAAAAGGTGCATGGTACACCTTTGCCACCTTCGTCGAAAATAAAGAAAACCCAATCATCAAAAACTGGCTTGTCAACAACGAGGTAGAACTAAAGGATGAAAGCATTGAGAGGGCGTTCAAGTTTCAGGGGATGGAAAAAGTTGTTAATTTCCTAAACGACAACCCTGAGTTAATGGACTTCTTGTACGACGAGATAAAAGAAATATTATTATGAAGGTCGTGGGGCTAAATGGTAGGGAGTATATTCTCGACTTAAAGAAATACTCCAAGCAAAGAAGTAAATGCTCTTACTACCATCAAATCGCAAGAGGGTTGCTGGCAGAAATTTTTTCAGGCTACAGCGTCTACGAGGAAGTTAAACTGCCCGGCTCCGTAAAAGCTTTTAAAAAATCCGTTTTATACCTTGACTTTTACATTCCAAATGCTAGAATGGCAGTTGAGGTTCACGGACAACAACACTTTGAGTACACACCTTACTTTCATAAGAGCAAGGCGGGATTTGCGATGGCTAAGAAAAGAGACATCGACAAGAAGGAGTGGTGTAGAGTAAATTCAATCGAGTTGGCGGAACTTAGATGGGATGATTCGCTAGATTATTGGAGGGACACAATTGAACGCAGCAGATAGACTCAAGACTTTTTTAGATGGCATAGAGAGTTATGTCACAGCCAAGAACATCCTACCCACTAAATTTAATCCGGAGTTTGCTCTTGCCGAAACACTTTCATTAGAAGACTTAGATAGACTAACTCAAGATGAGTGCTTTAACTACGCCTACCAGTTGCTCCAGTTCGCTGACCATGTTTCACACGAGAAAGCTCAATGTGAAAACGTAGTTAGTTGGTGCAACAAAACTTTAGGAAGCATTATGGTTCAAGAGATGGACCATCAGGCGATAGCAAAGCACGAAGTTAAATACTCAAGAGTGCTAGTGGAAAATGAACTAGCCGATAAAATCGATGAATGGAAAATAACGGCGCAGGGGAGACTTGAATCAATTAAAAGCAGGGAATACAATGTACGCCGAAAGGCTGACATCTTATTAGAAAAGGGAAAAAGAAGATGAGCGACGATGCCGTAAAGAAACTCTTAGAAACTTTAACTTCAGAGCAGAAGGCTGATCTAATTGATAAAATTTTAAACAGCAATGTTAAAGATGACGCTGTACAAACAGAACATGGACCGATTGACTCTGAATCCAAATCAAATGTGAATGAAGATTTTACTGTAAACAGAAGTAATGATGTTTTTGAAAGAAGGAAAACTCCGGTGAAGGCCAAGAAAAATAAGTGGGTTGACGATGGGGAAGGTAAAGACCTCGACTTTGACCCAGAAAAATTCGAGCGTATGGGTAGAACGTCCAGAAACAGGGGAAAGACCAAGAAGCAGACGATAGAATGCCATGTGTGTGGAAAGACATTTAGCATCCACCCCTCTCTAATCCACGGCGAATTTATTAGATGCAATAAATGCACAGGAAGGTAGTATGGACTCCAAGCTTTGCGATACTGGTGCAGAGCGAGCCGTCCTAGCTGGGCTGTTTGCATACGGACTGGAATCTTATGTTGAAATAAGTGACTTTATTACCCACAGCAGTTTTGCTAATCGTAATAACCAAGTCATATATAAATGTATTGAGAAGATTTTAGAGGGCGATGCCGCTGTAGACATACCGTCTATACTATCTGCCGCAGAACAATTGAATCTGTCTGAGACGGTTCAAACTAAGCAGGAGCTTGACTATATAAAAAACTTGATGGATTATCCCGTCAAGAAACAAAATGTCCTGCACTTTGCGGCGCAGGTAAAGAAATTTGAATTTGCGCGAAATGCAAAAAGAATTGCTAAAAAGATAGATTCGGACATATCCTCTATCGTCGGTGACGAGACTGTTGACGAGATCATCAACCTAGTTGAGATGCCGTTGATGGATTTCTTACGCGACGACGAGACAGGTCAAAAACCCGAGATGTTGGGTGACAACCTAGATGAGTATGTAGAATTCTTAATTGAAAATAAATGCGACCAGATAGGACTGTCTAGCGGATTCCCCAGATTCGACGCTGTTGTTGGCGGCGGTCTACGTCGCAAGTGTGTAGACCTCGTGTCTGCAAGACCCGGAGTTGGCAAGTCTGTATTTGCAGATAATGTCGCTTTACACAACGCTCGCATGGGAATTCCTGTACTCATGTTGGATACCGAGATGAGCAAAGAAGATCATCTCAACAGAATCCTCTCTAATATTAGCGGTGTCCCGATTGGAGAAATATCGACCGGCCAATTTGCGGAAAACGACGAAAAGCTCATAGCGGTTCGCAATGCTATGGACGAAATTAGGGACATCCCATATACATACGTCAGCGTTGCGGGCGCTCCGTTTGAGACCATCTTAAATACAATTAAGAGATGGATATTGAGAGAGGTCGGTCAGGATGAAAATGGCAAGACTAATGACTGCCTCGTTGTTTACGACTACTTAAAACTGATGTCGTCATCCGGAATTTCTAATAACATCCAAGAGTACCAAGCTCTAGGTTTTCAGATCACAAACCTCCACAATCTTGCTGTTAAGTATGACTTTCCATGCTTATCGTTTGTGCAGCTAAACAGGGATGGTATAACAAAGGAATCCACAGACGCCGTGAGCGGTTCTGACAGGCTTATTTGGTTATGTACATCATTCTCCATATTCAAGCTAAAGTCCGCAGAGGAGCTTGCTGAGGACGGCCCAAATGCAGGGAATAGGAAGGTTGTAACTTTGAAAGCTCGTCACGGAGCTGGTCTCCTCGATGGCAACTACATAAACATGAACATGATCGGGGAGCACGCACAACTTTTAGAACTTAGGACTAGAGATGAGGTTAGATCTTCCCCGGACGGTGACGTTATAGAGGGGTCTGATATACCTTTTGATGAGCAGAACTGGGAGGACGATTAATATGACCATAACGGCAAAGATAGTAACTGGTACCATCATAGCACTCGGGATATATGACCTATTAGCTGTAACGATGGGTGGTATGCCATTGACAGTCAGTAGATTTATGCAAGATTCAGCATTAGAAGCGCCCTTCATAGCGTTCTCTGTTGGTTTTACGTGTGGGCATATCTTCGGATACATGCCGCCTAAAAAGGAGAAGTGATGTTAGCGAGTTGGGCAATTGGTATATCCACGCTTTGTTATCTAGCGTGCGGTGTAGACAACATTAGACAAAAAGATTTTCCCCACGCTTTGGTATGGTTTTCATACGCAGCGGCTAATTCAGGATTTTTATGGTATGAGTTCTCAAAAAGCCAGACGTAAGACATTAGACCTTAACAAGGTCAAAGAAATAATTTTCGATGACATTGACAAACTTTTAGATAGTTTCGGTTTGGAATATGAACAGGTTGCGGATAATATATTTATGAAGTGTCCGATCCACGAGGGTAGCGATAACCCTCAAGGATTGTCCATTTCCCTGAGTAGACGTGCTTGGAGATGCTGGACTAGGGGGTGCCACGAACACTACAATACGGATATATTTGGATTCGTTAAGGGTGTATTGGATACGGACTCCTTCTCAGAAGCCCTGAGCTACATTTCTAAACTTTACAATTTAAATAATGCGCAAACCGATAAGAAGCAGGAGAAACCTAAGCAGGACTTGTTTGGCGAACTAGTGAAAACTGTATCAGCCAAGAAGGATGTGACTTCAATACAACCCCCCTTTGATAGCGTTCAAACCCTACCCAATTCCCCATACTTTGAAAGCAGGGGTTTTAGTCCGGATGCACTGAAGTTCTTTGGGGTAAAAGATTGTTGCGATAGGAAGTCGGCCATGAGGTTTAGGTCTATAATACCAATTAAATTCTGTGGGAATGAGGTTGGCTTTATAGCAAGATCCACTAGGGATTGGTTACAACCAAAGTATCTATTTTCAAATGGCATAAAGAAAACAGATTACCTTTACAATTACGACAATTCCATAGAGCCGTGTCAAAAAACTAAAAGCCTTTTTCTTGTGGAGGGGCAGGGCGATGTATGGAAGCTGTGGGAGTGCGGAGTCAGTAACGTAGTGGGACTTTTCGGGAAAGACATATCCGGACAGCAGAGGAGCCTGTTGCTTAAAAGTGGAGCAACTACACTCATCGTGCTAACAGATAACGATCAGGCCGGAAGAGAGTCCAAGATAAAAATTAAACGGGATATGAGTAGGCTGTTTACACTGATCTTCCCCAAGATGAGCACGAAAGATTTGGGGAATATGAATACACAGGCAGTGAAAGACACCATACTCGATGACATTCAAGGATACTTTTAATGATTATAGGAATTTCAGGCAGAAAGCAGGCTGGCAAGAATACCACGGCGAACATTCTTCATGGTATAGTCTTGAAGCGGCGAGGTTTGATTGGGGACTGGAACATCGGAGCTAACGGCGAGCTAAACATACTCACCGAAAACTCTCAGTCAGAAGAGGGCTGGGGAGAGTTCGATGTTTCAAGGAAGGACGCAGCATTTGTAGAGTACGCAGAGCATAGCATGTGGCCCTATGTCAAACTGTATAGTTTTGCCGACAACCTCAAGGCGATTTGCTCAGACCTTTTCAACATACCTCCCGAATGCGTGTACGGTACAGACGAGCAGAAGAATCAGCTTCAAAAGCACTTACTGTGGGAGAACATGCCCAAGGCAATAAACTCCACACTTATGAAAAAAATCATCAAGGCTCCTGACGCAAAGAGATCCTTCGACTGGAAAGAAGGCCCGATGACGGCACGAGAGTTTATGCAGTTCTTTGGTACGGATGTTTGCCGAAGGATGTATGAGCCTATCTGGGTTAGTTCTTGCATCAAGAAGCTCAAAAGAGAAAAATCACAGTTGGCTATCATCGCGGACGTACGCTTCCCAAATGAGGCCAAGGCCATAGAGGAGGCTGGTGGACACCTTGTGAGATTGACACGGGATATATATAATGACGATCATTCTAGCGAAGTAGCTCTGGATGACTACCCCTTCACAAACTATATTGATAACACTAGCGCGAATATTGAAGACCTGATGGTGAAGGTAAAGACTTTTTACAATCACTTAAAGGAATAATATGTTAGTTACATACGTTAGAAGCTCTAGTTACAACAATTACGCATACTGCCAAATGCAATACTTTATTACTTATGTGCTGGGCCATCCCTCAGACAGCGGTAAGAAGGCTGACATGGGCACTATGGCTCATAAGGCGATGGAGATACTTGCGGGTCTCAAGAAATTTCAGCAGGACAACCCTAGAAGAAAGTATCTAGTTGTAGATGACGACGCTGCTGGAAAAATCAGAATCCATAAAGATAGACTTTATACTGACGACTTTGTAGATGAGCTTATAGAAATAGCCATAGATTGCTACGCAAAGAACTCTAAACATAAGTTTACCCCAAAGGAAAGAAAAGAGGTAGGCCAGACGGTATGGACCTTTTTAACTCATAGCGATGGGCAGTTTGATCCCAGACTTAGGAATATTCATCATCCCGAGCCACACTTTGATATACCAATCGAGGAAGATTGGGCTAAGTTTGAGTACGAATTAAATGGGGAAAAGGTTGAGGGGCAGCTTGCCATCAAGGGAACAATTGACCTTGTAACAAAAATAAACGATGATACAATAGAAGTGATTGACTGGAAAAGCGGTCGCCGCATGGATTGGGCTACTGGAGAAGAAAAGGACTACAAAAAACTTGAGAATGACGCTCAATTACTACTCTACTTCTATGCTATTTCCAAGCTATATCCAGAGTACCCTAATAGAATTATGAGTATTTTCTTCTACAAAGATATGGATGGTGAACCCGATCCAAAACCATTTTCCCTGATGTTCGATAAAAGCGATGAAGCTAGGTTCTTAGAGATGCTGAAGGGTAGAGTCGAAGAAATTAGACAAAACGTCAATCCTAAGCCACTAGATTCTACGAGAAGGCACTGGAAATGTAAATACTTATGTCATTACTGTAAAAATAATTGGCCGGGGACAGACGAGAATATGTGTATATATATAGAGAGGCACTTAAAAGAACACGGTATGGAGAAAACAATAGAAGAATGCACACGTCCCGGATTTAATATAGGCTTCTATGAAGCTCCGGGGTAACTAGAAAGGGAGATTGAGATGCTCGACTTTATGTTTAATCGAAGGGATTTTCTTAGGATTGGATCTATTGGGGCTGGAATGACGGCGATTGGCTTATCTGACGAGGCTTTTGCTGCCAATCTGCAAAGTTACAACGACAAATCAGTGGTTTGGGTGTGGCTTGGTGGTGGTCCTACACAATTTGAAACTTTTCACGCACCAAAAGACACTGTCCCAACAGAGTGGCAAGCGGTAAATGGCGCAAAGCACGATGCCAAGACTAACATAACCCTAGGAGAGGACTGGCATGAACTCGCCAAACATACCTCTAAGTTAAACGTAGTCAACTCATTTAGTCATAAAGACTCCTCGCATAGACAGGGGACTCACTTTATGATGACCGGACATTATAATCCGGAAAGAACTACTACCTCTACGGCGAAATACCCATCCTTCGGATCGTTAGTGTCCTCTGTATTTGGCACTAATCACCCTCAGAACGGTGTTCCATCTTACGTTAAACAGGGTAAGATTGAGGGCGATGAAGGAGCTTGGCTTGGTGGAGCCTATAAACCTTTTGATCCCTCAAACAAGGATAACCTCAAACCAAGAATTGAGTTGAATAGGTTCAATAGCAGGAAAGACCTGCTGGGAGCGCTTGGTTCCGCATCCAAAGAAATTCAGGGCAAAAGCGCTAAATCAGTTGGTTTTTACAAAGGTCAAGCGTATGATGTAATCCTTGGTTCTGCTAAGGACGCTTTTGCTACGGGTCAAGAGTCCGAAACTACAAAAGCTCTTTACGGCTCGCAAAAGGCGAATGATATTGGTGAGCAAATGATGTTAGCAAGAAGACTTGTAGAACATGGAACTAAGTTCATCACACTTCATTATGGCGGATGGGATATGCACAGCAATATTTCCAAAGCCTTAAAAGGAAAAGTTGCGCCTATCGACAAGGCAATTGCAGGCTTTTTACAGGACATCTGGGATCGAGGCTTAAACGAGAAGGTATTACTTGTCGTAACTGGAGAATTCGGAAGAACTAAAATTAATGCAAACGGTGGTCGTGATCACTGGCCTTCCATTACGCCGATGATGATGGCAGGAGGCGAGTATCAGTCAGGGAGGACTATCGGGGCGGCTGATAGATCTTACAGTCCTATCGATAACCCGGTGGGGCCATTGGATTTACAAGCAACCCTATTTGACCATTTTGGAATTGACGGAGCAATTCAACGTACTGACATGTCTGGTCGTCCCAGATACTTGTTAGAAGGTGAGGCGAAATTAATTCTTTAATTAATGGAGGTAATCATGCCCCTATTCAACGGTCCTATCGGTAACTTCATCAGGAAGCACCGATTAGTTAGGCGTGCCGCACTCGTTGGCGGCGCTCTAGTAGGAGTATACTTCTTGGGAGCGTCCCAAGGTTGGTGGCCTAGGTTTTTATTCTAAAAAGGAAAAATAATGAAAAGAAGATCTTTTTTACATGCTGGAATTCTAGGAAGTTTTGGAGCATCTCTACTTAGAGCTGACCAAAAGCATTATGATAGCGTGGAAGGCCCAGCGAAAAGTATGATTTTCATTTACCTTCCGGGCGGAATGGCTCATCAGGAGACTTTTGATCCTAAGCCATTCGCGCCCTTGGAATATCGCGGGCCATTAAGTAATATCCAAACTGTCGTTCCCGGCATACGTCTCGGAGAACTGATGGTAAAGACCTCAAGGATTATGGACAAGATTGCTATCATCCGTAGCCTAACGCATGGGGAAGCAGCACACGAACGTGGCACACACAATATGTTTACCGGCTACAGACCTAGCCCCGCCCTCCAATATCCATCAATGGGTTCTGTTGTCGCGCACGAGTTTGGCCCACGCAAGAATCTACCACCCTACGTGTGTATACCAAACCAGCCCAATGAGTACGCAGGTACTGGATATCTGAGTAGCTCATATTCCGGCTTTGGATTAGGTTCTGACCCAGCAAGTGCAAACTTTGAAGTCAGAGATCTCAAGATCCCAGTACCCGACGAGAGATTCTCCAGAAGACGGAAGGTTCTCGACATAGTGAACACAGACTTTAATAAAAAGCAAAACGCCGACTCCGTAAGTGCTGTGAACTCGTTTTATAATAGGGCTTACAGCCTGATAGGCGATGAGCACGCCCGCACTGCCTTCGAGATAGAGAAGGAGCCAGCGGCGCTGCGAGATAGATATGGAAGGAATACAGCCGGAGCAAGGATGCTCTTGGCTCGGAGATTAGTGGAGCACGGTGCTCGCTTTGTCACCCTTACTTATGGCGGTTGGGACATGCACAACAATATTGCCGGTGGCATGAAGAGTCAATTGCCTGCCCTTGATCAAGGCTTTGCCACACTGATTGAGGATTTAGACAGCAGGGGTCTGCTGGACTCCACGCTAGTATGCGTTGTTTCTGAATTTGGCAGGACGCCTAAGATTAACTCCAATGCTGGAAGAGACCACTGGCCAAAGGTATTCAGTACCATCATGGCGGGTGGGGGAATAAAGAGAGGTCTCACTTATGGCACATCAAATGCAACCGCTAGTGAGCCAGACGAAAACCCGGTCAGTATAGAAGACTGGGCAGCTACAATTTACAACAGACTTGGGATAGTTGCTGACAAAGAGCTTATGGCCCCCGGCGACCGCCCCATCGAAATTGTAGATGGTGGTAAAATATTAACAGACATTATTATATAGAAAGAATCCTCATGAAGTTTAAAATACCTCTTTTAGCGGTTGTTATCGTAGCCGCAATCTGCTTTATCAACAAAGATGAAATTAAAAACATGTTTACAAAGGAGAATCCTGTGACCTGTGAAATCTGCGAAAACGAATGTCCGTGTTCAGAGACGGATTGTATTTGCAAAGTCGAAGTATGCAAATGCCCTAATTGCATTAGCTAATAAAAATGGAGGTTAGATGGCGTTAGATGTTAAATTTATCACGTAGAAGTTTTTTATCAGTAGGGGGTCTAGGCCTCCTTTCCATGCCGCAGGTTCTTTATGCTCAAGAGAAAAGTGGTACGTCTCACAAAGCAGTAATTAATATTTTCTTGGGCGGTGGCCCTCCACATCAAGATATGTGGGATATAAAAACAGAAGCACCTTCGGAAATTCGTGGGCCTTTCAAGCCGATCTCGACCAATGTGGCGGGTGTATACATCGGTGAGTGTTTCCCACAGATTGCTTCTATGTTTGATAAGTTTACAGCGATTCGCTCGGTAGTGGGTTCAGATGGCTCACATGATGGTCACCAATGTGTTACTGGCTGGAGCCGTAAGGATATGGTTTCTGGCACTAGCTATCCCGCTATCGGAGCGTGTGCTTCTAAGATCTTAGGCCCAGTCGATCCCGCTGTACCAGTTGCGGTAGGGTTGGCAGAACCTACACAGCACAATCCTTGGTCGGAAGCTGGAGGTGCTGGTTATCTTGGAGATACACACAAACCATTTAAGCCAAACGGCGAAATGATGAAAGATCTCAAACTCAATATGCAAATTGAGAGATTCAAGAATAGAAAAGATTTGTTGACGGGGTTTGCAGAGCTAAACAGGACTATTGACAGATCAGTTAACGCAGACATCTTTACCGAGGAAGCTTTTGGCGTACTGACATCAAGCTCTTTAGTCGATGCCTTGGACTTATCAAAGGAAGATCCAAAAATTAAGGAGATGTACGGAGACGGCAAGCCATTTAAATTTCAGTATGACGGAGCGCCTACCGTAAATGAACACGTATTAATGGCCAGAAGACTTGTTGAAGCGGGTGCTAGATCTGTCACACTCTCTTATGGCCGATGGGATAGTCATGGTTCTAATTTTGACCTAGTGAGAGATCATGGAGCAAAATTGGATCAATGTGTATCTGCACTCGTTCGAGATCTCGATCAGCGTGGCATGTTAGACGATACACTTGTTGTGGTGTGGGGAGAGTTTGGCAGAACACCTAAAATTAACAAGGGTGGAGGTCGTGACCATTGGCCTCAAGTTTCTTGTGCTTTACTCGCAGGAGGAGGTTTCAATCATGGCCAGACCATCGGAGAAACCAATAGGCTTGGTGAGGTTCCAGAAACCAGACCTGTACATATTCAAGAAATTTGTGCAACAATGTATAGGGGGTTGGGTATTGATACTATGTCAACCACTTTATTAGACAGAACCGGAAGACCTCAATATCTTCTGGATCACAGAGAACCAATCAAGGAGTTGATATAATGAAATATTTAGCACCACTACTATGTTTACTATTTGTACCACTTTCTGTAAACGCAGAGCAGCCCGAACGCAAGGTTATTAAACCTCCAACTACGGCGAGGCCGCAATCTTCCCAACAGCGAAGGGTCGTTACACCTCCAACTACTGCGAGACCACCAACCGCCGTGAAGCCACAGTTACCTCAAGGCTTTGGAAGACCTATACAAAGGCCTGCGGGGTTTGGAAAACAAGAGTGGCAAAAACCTCAGCAGCAACAGCAACGGGTCAGACCTAGCCACAACTACAGGCATGGAAGCATAATAATCGGTAGACCATATGTTCACCCATTTAATTACCCTTCCGTAGAGACTAGGTATCATCCAATATATGGCTTCTACAGGGTATATCACCCTCCGGTCATCGTTCAGCCACAACCCGTTTACCCATCACCGTTTAGCGGACTATTCTTTCACTTTAGGTTTTAATATGCAGAGAAGAGAATTTCTAACATCCCTAGCGGGGGTTGCTGCTTTAACTACAACACTTAAAGCTAATCAGCAGCAGCTAAAGAAAAACGGTAAGTCGGCCATCCTACTTTGGATGGGCGGTGGACCGTCTACTATGGATATTTGGGACTTGAAACCAGATACTCCAACTGGTGGTCCATTTAAGCCAATCAGCACGACCGGAGATGTTGAAATCTGTGAACACATGCCGTTGATGGCGAAGCAGATGCACAACATGGCAATTATCCGTAGTATGAGTACCAGAGAAGCAGATCATATGCGTGGTAGGTACTATATGCACACGGGATACGTTCCAAGTCAAAGTATGGTTCACCCAAGTTACGGCTCCGTCATCTCTAAGCAACTAGATAGAGAGCTTATGATTCCGCAGTTTATTTCTGTAAATGGTGGAAGTATGGGAGCGGGTTTCTTGGGGGCAGAATTTTCTCCCCTAGTTCTAAATAGTGATGGTAACATAAGAAACCTCAATATGAAGATAGATCAAAGATTTTATCAAAGAGCGCAAGTTCTTGATATGATAGAAACTAACTTTATCAACACCAATCGGGGAAGCATGGCGAAGGAGCATCAGAAAATATTAAGAAAGACTTTTAACGTCTTGACAAGCACGGAAATGGATGCGACCAAAGTGGAGAAAGAGCCACAACCTGTAAGAGACAGATATGGAGATAACAGCTTTGGCAAGGGATGCTTAATGGCTAGGCGATTGGTAGAGGTTGGCGTTCCATTTATAGAAGTCGGCTTGGGGGGATGGGATAACCATCAGAACATCTTCCCAACCTTGAGAGACACAAAATTGCCCATGCTAGATCAAGGCATGAGCGCATTAGTAGAGGACTTAGAGCAAAGAGGATTACTAGAGGATACAGCTATCATATGGATGGGTGAATTTAGTAGAACTCCACGTATTAATCAAAACGCTGGACGAGATCACTGGGCAAGAAGCTGGAGTGTTGTCGTTGGCGGTGCTGGCATGAACGGCGGTATAGCTGTTGGTGAAACGAACGAAGACGGCACACGAGTGGAGTCAATGGCATATTCCTCCCAAGATGTTATGGCCTCAGTTTGTAAGGCTCTTGGCATCTCGCTACAAACTACTTACACAAGTAATAGTGGACGACCCATGAAAATAGCTAATTCAGGAAAAGTAATTTCCGAACTATTTTCCTAATAGGTGTCAAAATGAAATTTTTTAGATGTGCAGCGTACGTGTTGTTTATGATTAGTTTATGCAACTTAGGTTTTAGTGCTTATATGTTTAGAGAGCTTAGAAAACCAAGAGTAATCGTTGCTCCCTCCCCCGAAATGAAGATTTTACAAGAACAAACGACAATGAGAGACACGCAAATGTTTAGGGGCATACTGATGATTCACCATGCTGCTGGTATACACCCTCCGGGAAAACAGCAGATGTGCCCACTCTGTGAAGAGGTTCCAAACATGAAAGCGATCTCACGGCCCACGATTGCCAACCATGACTGACTACATAATTAGCGCAGATAAATTCGTAGCCGACCAGATAAGAAATATTAAGTATACGGATTCGCCAAAGATTCAGAGCGTATCTGATCACATAACCATTGCTTGGGATGATATACTTCCAGATCCGCCATCTAATGATAGCGAGATTACCAAGAGGGAAGTTCTATACCTTTCTCGACTAACAAAAAATAGAAGTAACTCTCAATTAGACTTGATAAAATTAGTTGACGAAGAACCCAACGACTTATATCATAAGACGCTTAAGGGCTTAAACTTGGAATTTCCCAATGATATATTCCAGAAATCATGGTCGATTATAAATCCCGTAATTCAAAATCTCAAAAACATCCACAACAGGCCGAGGCCGTACCAGCTAGCGGACAAGTATGGGGTCTCCATCAATCTATTTGATTCAAAAACTGCTCAAACCCCGGCATATCCCTCTGGGCACACAGCCTACGCTGCTTTGGGCGCATGTATATTGGCGGCAAAATATCCGCAATTTGCAGAACATTTTTTCGACAAGGTTAGCACAGCCGGTATGGCCAGAATGCTAATGGGTGTACACTATCCCTCTGATAACGAAGCTTCGATGATCATTACGGGTGCCTTGTGGGAAGATATTCGTTACAAACTCTTTCCAGAATTGCCAAACTTTTAGGAGGTAAAATGACTAACTATATATCAGAAGCCGATAGTGAATACTACTTTGAATCATACGGCTCAGAAGAAGAACTAACGGAAGACAATTATATAGTTCCCCAAGAGGAGGATTATGTCTCTGCTGACGAAGTTTTCTATGAAGAATCTGAAGTGGAAGAACTAGACCTTTCTGTTGCAAAGCCGGGGCTTTGGGAAAACATACGCAAAAAGAAAGAGCGTGAGGGCAAAAAATACAAACCTGCCAAGAAGGGTGATCCAGATAGACCCGACCCAGAATCTTGGAAGAAAGCGCAAAATAGCTTTAAGTATAGAGACCCTAAAACTGGTCAGGTATATGAGTATGACCGTAGAGGGGTGTACAAAAAGGACGGTAGGGCGCTAATACCTGTCAGGGCAGCCGAATACCAAGGCAGAAAAGTGAAGCTGGGTAAACCATTTAGAACTCCAGATGGTCCTAAAAAGATGTCAGTATATGTTAAAAATGATAAAGGTAATGTAGTCAAGGTCAACTTTGGTGACCCCAACATGAAGAATAAGAAGAGCGATCCCGGAAGAAGAAAAAACTTTCGTGCTCGCCATAACTGCGATAATCCGGGGCCAAGATGGAAAGCTAGATATTGGTCCTGTCGAGCTTGGTAATTTTTTTATTTTTGTATTGCTTTTAGCCAAGCTTTAGACTATTATATGTCAGGTATTCACTACCACAGTTTTGGCGGTTCTGCACAAAAACCGTCTTTATATTGAATTTAACATTGAACGAGGACAGAAAATGGATTGGTTTCCACTGTGTAACTTTACACACTATTCGCTTCAAAGGGGCTTTTCTAAGCCTAAGCAGCTCGCTCAAAAATGCCGAGAAAACTCTTATCCAGCGTGCGGCATTGCTGACTATAAGTCCATATCCGGAGCTGTCGCTTTCTACAACGCTTGTATTGCCAAAGACATCAAGCCAATCTTAGGCTGCTCCTTCGATGACTTCTCTCTTTTTGCCAAAAACAAAGATGGCTGGCTTGAGCTTATACAGATGGTTTCCTCCCTATCTAAAGAGGGCAAGCCTGACGCTGAACTGCTGATCAGGCTGTGTAGGAACGAGAATCTGATTTCCGTAGCAGAGGACGAGTCATTGTCGCCAATACGTGGAGAAGACTTCTATAAGAAGACTACATCATTTCATGCTAGTTACTATACCGAAAAGTCCCATGCACAGCTTCACAGGATCATGCTTTGTTCCAACATGAAGACAACCCTATCCAAAGTCAACAAGGCTCTGAATAAGGGTCAGGCGGTGGACAACCAAGCTTTCTTTGAGTCCAACGATTTTTTCCTTCGGGATAAGGTCAGTGCAACCGAACTCCTCATAGAGGGCGGAGATATGGATTCCTTTGCAGAGATATATCAAAAATGCGAGAACTACAATATTCTCAGCCAGCCCATGCTGCCAACATTTGAGACCCCCAGCGGAGAGTCCGAAAAAGACTTTCTAAGACAGTTGGCCAGAGAAGGCTGGAAAAAGTTGCTTGACAGCACGATTACAGAGGGGGAAGACCGGAAAACTTATGGAGATAGGTTCAGAAAAGAATACGAAGTTATTGAGAAGGCAAATCTTTTTGGCTACTTTCTGATAGTATGGGACATACTGAACTACTGTAGAGACCAAGGCTGGATGGTGGGTCCGGGCAGAGGATCTGCCGCTGGATGCCTAATCTCCTATCTCGTAGGAATTACCCAAATTGACCCAATTGAATTTGATCTGCTTTTTGAGCGTTTTTACAACGAAGGGCGTAATACAAAAGATCACATTTCCCTACCCGATATAGACATCGATGTGCCGGGAGACAAGAGGGATGAAATCATCGCGCACCTAAAACAGAAGTACGGGCAGGACAACGTAAGCCAAATGCTTACCTTCGGTCGCCTACAGGGTAGAAGTGCGATTAAAGAGGTACTCAGAGTAAACAGCGCCTGCGGCTTCGGAGAAATGAACGAAATAACAAAATACATTCCAGATGAAGCCGCCATCTCCGATCAACTCGCAGAGATGGATGAAGAGGATAGATCGATCATCAAATGGGCATTAATAAATAACGCAGACGATCTTAGAGACTATTGTCATATTAATGAGGACGGAGAGCTAAAGGGAGACTTCTCAGAATTCTTCTCGCAAGCTATTGATATAGAGGGAACTTTTAAAACTCAGGGCAAGCACGCTGCTGGAGTTGTAATTTCAGCGGAACCACTTTTTAAAGTCTGTCCAATGGTTAGCCAAAGAAGCGGCGGGGAAAAAATCGCTGGCTTGGAAATGGCTGATCTTGAGGCTTTAGGACACGTTAAATTTGACGTGCTTGGTATTAACCTACTGGACAAACTGATGAAAATCAAGGAGCTAATTAATGAATCGTGATATTATTGTATTTGACTTTGAGACTGGTGGTAGGAACCCCATGAAATGTCAGCCAACACAGATCGCAGCTATTGCGCTGGATGGTAGAAACTTCAGACTTAAGGGCGAGTTTAATAGCATGATGCGCCCCATCATTGACGACGAGGAGGCAATTGCGGCTGGGGTTGACCCAATAGAGGAGGGCGCTTTGAAAGTTACTGGCCAGACAAGGGCTAAACTGGCGAGAGCACCCCTACCGAAGGGTGTGTGGAAAAAGTTTTGTGCATTTGTTAATAAGTATAACTGGAAAGGCACTCCCTATTTCGCTCCGATCCCAGCCGGATTCAACATCATTGGGTATGACATGCATATTGTTAATAGGCTATGTAAGGAGTTTGGGCCTTGGGATGATAACAGGCAGCAGCAAAAGCTATTCCATCAGATCTACAAGATAGATGTAATGGATGATGTATGGCTGTGGACTGAGGGAGACCCAGATGTTAAGTCGATCAGTATGGACAGCCTTAGAGAAAGAATGGGACTTTCCAGCGAAAATGCTCACGATGCCCTACAGGATGTAAAAGATACTGCTAACATCTTTATTAAATTGCAAAAGTCACGACGTGCAGTATACAGAAATATGAAATTTGAAAAGGCTTTTGCAGACGGAAAACTTTTTGTTTAGAGTTGGATACGAATGATTGACTTAAAAGACCAAAAATCTTGGAATCTCTACAAGGACGGGATGACCAAGGGACTATTTCAGCTAGAAAGTAATCTCGGAAGGGCTTGGTCAAAGAGACTAGCCCCGGAGAACATAGAGGAGTTAGCTGCACTGATTGCGCTTATCCGTCCCGGATGCCTTAAAGCGATCATTGACGGAAAGTCTATGACCCAGAGGTTTGTAGATAGGAAGCACAAAAAGGAAGAGGTTAGCTATCTCCATGAGTCACTAGAAAGCATCCTCAAGCCAACCTATGGTGTTCTTGTGTATCAAGAGCAGGCGATGCTTATAGCCGTTCAATTGGCAGGTTTCAGCGAGATGGAGGCGGACAACCTCCGTAAAGCCATCGGCAAGAAGAAAGCGGACTTAATGGCGCAGGTGAAGGAAGCTTTTCTAAAGGGTGCGGCAAATAAGGGCATCGTCACCTCGGAGGAGGCAGAGGAGATATTTGGCTGGATTGAAAAGTCCTCACGATACTCCTTTAACAAATCCCATGCGGTTGCCTATGCGGTAGACTCATTTTGGTCTGCATACTACAAGGCCAACTTCACCAAGGAATTCTTCCTGTCCTACCTATTCTACGCAAATGAAAAGCAAGATCCTCATCGGGAAATCTACGAGCTAGTTAACGAGGCTAAACTATTTAATATTGAAGTAAAGGTTCCTAAACTAAGCAACTTCTCCACAAAGTTCGCCATTAAAGAAGATGGAATATGCTTTGGGATTAAGGATATCAAAAGCCTTACTGGTGTCACTGGCGACAAAGTTATTGCAGCCATTGAGGATACGTCGCAAGAGATCAGTAAGGAACCAAAAGACTTCACTTGGATGGATATCCTAGTTTACTTGGCTCCTAAAATCAATTCCACAGCCTTTAAAGCCTTGGCGTCGATAGGGTTCTTCTCAACAAGAGTCACTGGAGTGACAAGAAATCAGGCGTTGTATGAATACTTGATATTTAGGGAGCTTACCAAGACAGAGGTAAAATGGGTTACTGTCAACTATCCCGATAAAAAATGGGACAAACTAGGTAACTGCTTTGGGGAACTATGTCCCACGAAAAAGCTCGGTGGGGGTTGTAGTAACATAAACAGAAGCCAGATCGTTGAAAATGAAATAGAGATGCTGAAGAACCCACCGTACGATCTCAGCGATGACCCAGCTTGGATTATAGACCAAGAGACTAAAATGCTTGGGTGTCCAGTTTCGTTATCTAGAATTGATGCGGTTGACACATCCATAGCAAACACAAGTTGCAAGGATGTAATGAACGGCAAAAAGGGTAAAGACATATGTATCGTTGCCAACCTACAAAGAGTAGCCAATCATAAGATTAACAAGAAAGGTAGCGCCCAGAAGGGAAGGGTAATGTCTTTTTTGACAATCGAAGACGCCACATGCTCGCTAGATAGCGTCATTATTTTCCCAGATGTACGAGACAAATATCAGTTTATATTATATGAGGGGAATAATGTTATGCTTTGTGGCGAAGTCGGTAAAGACAGCTCATTTATTGTTGACAAAATTCACGAAATTTGATTGGAACTTTTATTTGTGACTACTATAATGTAGTATCTAAGGAAAATTATATGAATAATTGTACGTTTACAGGATACCTATATGGTGACCCTGAGATTGACGTAGATGAAGATAGCGGTGCGGAATATTGCGAGTTTACCCTAACCGTTTACGAATACGTCAGAAACAAAAGGGGTGAAAAGAAGAGATATCCCACCTTCCTCAGACTGAGAGCTTGGGATAGCGGAGGAAGAACCATTGCCAAACTAGGAAAGTCTGGCATGAAGATGACAGTTACCGCTTCGGCAAAAAACATGCAGCCTGAAGACGATACGCTGATTACGTTTAGAGTAAACCAATTTGACTTCGGATGTCTGGATAAGGAATAACATGAGGAAGAAAAGAATTTTATTTTGTAGCGAAGCTACGTTTCTAAATACGGGTTACGCTACTTATACTAGGGAGATTCTTAACTATCTTCATGGTACTGGAAAATACGAACTTGCCGAGATGTCATCGTATGGGCAGAGAAATGACCCCAGAGCCAAGGATATACCTTGGGGATACTACGGTATAGCGCCAAACACCGATTGCGAACCCAAGGCATCCCAAGAGGAAATCGACGCCTACCATTCCTCTGGAAGCAACCAGTTTGGTGAATGGATATTTGAGCATGTCTGCCTAGACTTCATGCCTGATATTGTCTGTGATATCCGCGACTTTTGGATGCTTGAATTTGCGGAGCGATCTCCTTATAGGCGGTTATTCAATTGGTGCATCATGCCCACCGTAGACGCAAGGCCACAGGCCAGACAGTGGGTCGCGTCATACGCTGGTGCGGACGCATGTCTGACTTATTCTGACTGGGCGGGCACAGTCCTTAACGATCAGTCGGGCGGAAGCGTAAACCATCTCGGTAGTGCTCCACCATCAGCGCATCCGGCCTACCACCCAGTAGAAGACAAAAGGCTGCACAAGAAAAGATTTGGCTTAGATCCGGACTGCAAGATAATCGGCACAGTGATGCGAAACCAGCGACGTAAGCTTTATCCGGATTTATTCGAGGCATTTCGCAAATTTCTTGACAATTCACAAGATGACAACGTTTTTCTCTACTGTCATACTTCATACCCAGACCTCGGCTGGGATATCCCAGAACTCTTGCAGCAGAATAATCTGTCTTCACACGTATTGTTTACATACATATGTCCGGAGACAAAAAAGCCTTTCCCGTCACTGTTCAAAGGTGCGGTGATCCAGTCACCATTCACGGGTAAGTGGGGGTCTACTCTCTCCAACGTGAAAAATGGCGTATCGTATGAAGACTTATCTTCTATCGTGAACCTGTTTGATCTATATACACAATATGCAAACTGCGAAGGCTTTGGATTGCCATATGTAGAAGCAGCCGCCTGCGGAGTACCTGTGTGCGGAACTGATTACTCTGCTATGGAGAGCGAGATTAGAAAGCTGGAAGGATTCCCAATCACACCAAAAGCCCTGTATAAAGAGCTGGAAACTGGATGTTTGAGGGCTGTGCCTGACAATGACTTAGCCGCACAATATTTTGCGACCTTTCTTTCCAAGGGGGATGAAGAGAGGGCAGCAGAGGGTAGAAGAACGAGGGAAAACTTTGAGAAGCATTTTCAATGGGATATGAGCGGTAAAAAGTGGGAGGACTACTTTGATAGCGTAGCAATCAGAGACATGGGCGAAACTTGGTGTTCGGCTCCAGATATATCACAGCCCGCACCGAAGCCTGAACTGCCCCAAAATGCAAATGCGCTGGATTTGGCTAGATTCTTGATTGTGGAGGTTCTTAGGGATAGTTCTAAGCTGAACACATTCTTCGAGTCGAGGCTAACTAGAGACCTAACCTATAGAAGTGCAACGTCTTCAACTGGAGGTATGTACTTCAACGAGTCTTCTGCCGCGTTTGACGGACTAAACACAAGGAGTAACTTTGATTTTGACATAGCCTATGAAAATATGAACCACCAAAGAAACAGGATAAACCAGTGGGAAACCAAGAGGATCGAGACCATGAAGCAGAAGGGGCTTATTCAATAATGCTATTTTTAGAACAGGTCAAAGAGGCCTTCCCGTCACTTGAAAATATCTTTGAGGTCGGAGCGCACAGGGGCTATGACATTGAGGAAGTAATGAAGCTCTGGCCGGAGTCGCAAATATATGCCTTTGAGGCCGACCCCTTCAACTACGAGATTTGCAGGGATAAGTTCTCCGAGAATAATAATGTACACGTAATTCATGCCGCCGTAACCGACAGAACCGCACCCGTAATCTTCAACAGATTCTACGACCTAGAAAGCATACCCGACGACCAGACTATGGTTGGTCAAAACTTGCAAAATACAGGTCAAGGCTCTATACTAAAATCCGGTAAGGGTATGACAGAAATATTTAAAGTCAAGGATGTTGTCGAGGAGATAGAAGTAGATGGAATATGTCTAAATGATTTTTGTGTGAACAATAACATTGAAAGTATAGACGCCATTTTCATGGATGTTCAAGGGGCTGAAATGCAGGTGCTAAAAGGCTGTCAGGACATGCTATCTTCTTTAAAGGCGACGATCCTAGAATGGTCTAGCAGATATGTCATGTATGAGGGTGAGACCGACTTCATTTTTATAAAGAAGTTTTTGGAAGACAACAGTTTCGAGGAAGTCGCAAGAGAGTATCAATTTGAGGGTATATCTGGCGACTCACTATTTTTAAGGATCAATAAATGAAGGTACTTTACATAGGGCACTACAGGGAGTTTGGCGGATGGGCCGAAGCTGCCAAGGGATATATGCTGGCCTTGGATTCGGCTGGGATTGATGTAGTTTGCAGGAATGTGACACTAACTCAGGACAGGCCTATATCCGAAGAACTCAAAAAGTTTGAGGACAAGGATACGGACAATTGCGATATCTGCATACAGCATGTATTGCCACACCATCTTTGCGGATCAACCAAATTTAAAAAGAACATAGCCTTCTTGGCCTCTGAATCTGTTAGTATAAAACACCATCCTTGGTTTGATTTCTTAAAGCAGATGGATTCTGTTTGGGTTCCAAACGGCTCCTCTAAAAGCTTCCTAGATAGCGACGGTTTGGGAGTGCCCGTTTCTGTGGTTCCTCACACATTTGACACATCCAAATACAAGAAGAAATACAATACCCTCGACATCCCAGAGACTGATGGCAAGTTTACATTCTACTATATAGGCGATCTGAATGACAGAAAGAATCTAGAATCCGTAATTACGTGCTTCCATAGTGAATTTGATATTGCAGAAAACGCGCAGCTCTTAATCAAGGTAAATAAATTTGGGAAGCAGCCAGAAGAAATTCACGCAATGGTTGAACAGAAGCTTCTGCAAGTCAAATCTACACTACGGATGTACAGTGATATTCGTCGATACAGGAAGGACATCATCATACCAAATGAGGTGAACGATGAGGCGCTTTGCGCATTGCATCAACAATTAGACTGCTTCATTTGCCCATCCCACGGCGAAGCGTGGTCGATTCCATCATTCGACGCTATGGCTTTCGGTAGCACGCCCATATGCAGCAATTTCGGTGGTCCTCCGCAATTTATATCGGATGACGAGAAGACAGGATTCTGTGCAGATGGAGTATTTTCTACCTGTAAATCTGCCGACTCTGCGTTTCCTGACCTATTTACTGGCAGGGAGTATTGGTTTACACCCTGTGAAATGCAAATCAGGAAGCAAATGAGAAAGTACTATGAAGCCTACAGTGAAAACCCAATAAAGTGGGGCGTAGAAGCCAAGGCTGCTGGCCTCAAGCAGGCGGAAAACTTCTCCTACGAGGCCATTGGACAACTCATGAAGGAAATACTTAATGACTAATCAGACTATAAAAATATTGAGCAGGGCTAACGCGAAGAAGGAAAAGTATAACATACTGACTTTTGACACACATGAAAGATATCAGTCCCAACTTTGCAAGACCGGACATAACTTTTTTAGCTTTCGATATGACAACTGTAAAGAGTGGGATACTGCCTATGCACCCCTGCCCGAGAACTATTACGTTTTACCAGCCAACTCCGTTATCAGTGGGCTGGACATAGACTTCATTCTCAGCCAGAGTAAATTCGGACAGTTTCAGGTTTCTTCGAGAGTTCAAGATATTCTACATGTTCCAATACTTTCTTTGGAGCACACACTCCCGATTCCTGACTGGCCGGAAGCACAGTTAAGCATGTTTAGGGGGATGAAGGGAGTAGATAACGTCTTTATATCAGACTACTCGGTCGAGAAGTGGGACATGTCGTGCCCGACAACCGTAATACATCACTCCGTTGACACAGATTCATTTTCCCCACGGGAACAAGAGCAAACGGTGGATATTCTCAGTGTTGTTAATGAATTTGCGGACAGGGACTATTGCTGCAACTACACAGGTTGGCAAAGAATCACCTCGAAATTCTCCGACAAGGTTGTAGACGTGGTTGGAAAAGATAGTGAAAAAATACCAAATGTAAAGGGAGGTACAGCAGACGGGGTGGAGGATTTAGTATCCAGATACAACGGAAGTAAGGTCTTTCTTAACACATCCACTATCAGTCCGGTTCCCACATCCTTACTAGAGGCTATGGCTTGTGGTTGTGCCGTAGTGACTACGGCCACATGCATGATACCTGAGATAATGGAGAACGGGGTAAACGGATACTGCTCCAATGACGAGTCTGAGCTAATTCAATACACTCAGGAGCTTTTAGAAGACCCCGAACTGCGGAAAAAGATGGGACAAAGCGCCAGAGATACTGTTCTGGAAAAGTTCTCAGAGGAGAAATTTATAAATAACTGGAACACAACTTTTGACAGGATATATGGAGCATAGACATGAAATTACATATTGTAAGACCAAATCAAGAGTCGATAGAGAATTTTGCAAGGGCTGTAGCATTTAATGATGATGTTAATTTGACGGAGGTATCTGACAATGAGTGCGAAGTCATTATGGCGAATGACGCCGTTGACGCATTTACTATAGACAAGATCGGGCATCTTGTTGAATCGCTCAGAAAAAAAATGCGCATGAACGCCACCTTAGTCATTGGCGGGACAGACATCAGGCTACTGTGCAAGGCTATCATTAATGACCAGATTACCGAACAGGAGGGTTCTAATATCATAGGTTCAATCAGTTCGGCATCCAACCTAGAAAGCCTGAAGGAAGCTTTGAAAGCGGTAGGCCTGAACGTCGTTTCCACACAAATAAGTGGAATTCACTACGAAGTAACAGCAAAAAGGGGTTAATATGAAAAACGGACAGCAAATTGCCACCGTATACAATAGCCTCTGTTCCTCGTGTATCTTCAATGACGACAGCAAAGATATGTTAGACTCTTGTGAAGCTGGTATACTTAGTAATCTACCATACGCAAAAAATCCAACAGGGTTTTGTTTGCTCCATAGACCCAAGGATTTTGACCTAGAAGGTAGATCAAAAGAGGAGTTTTTGGAACATACCAAGAAAACTTCCAGCAATAAGTACGGCATTATTATTTTTGATGAGTCAGATAACAATCAGGATGTGATTAAGACCATTGACTCGATCATCTCCTGCGAATATCCAAAAAACAGAATAAAGGTGGTGCTATCGATTGAAGAAAAAACGCTCTCAGGTAGAAAATCTAACATCGGAGAATACCTAAAGAACTACTACCATTTGGGAGAAAACGATATAGTTGCGGAATTAACTTTTCACAAGCCGGATATGCCTCCCGTAATCATGGAGACGGAAGTGTTCCAGAAAATAGTGGAAGCCACGCACTTTATCAACATAAATGCTGGCAACACAATTGATAAAAACATACTACAATATGTTCAGGATAAAAATAGCGGCATGGAAAAAATTATAGTTTGTAGAGATGAAGATCAGGATGTCACATGTCTGCCAAAATCAGTCGCCCAGAACTTCTACCTTAACTACAACAATTACAGAAATATGGTCAAAACCCTCGTTGATGAGGCGATAAATACGGACACATACTTTAAATATGAGAAATCAGAGTAGATACATTACGACCCCTCGCCATGAGAAGGGCGACGGTAGTAACACTACTCAGGATTTTGTTACCGTCGTACTCTTTAGCGAAAACCACGGATACCGCATGAAGTCGTATGGTCCAGTCAGCCTTATAAAGATAGGCGACAAGACTATTTTAGAGGCTCAGGTGGACGCAATAAAAGCATGTTTTTTGAATTTTGAAGTCATAGTATGTTCGGGGTTTGAAACACAGAAAACGGTCAACTTCATTAAAGACAAGTTCCCGGAAATCAATATAAGAGTAGTTGAAAACCAAGTACATTTTAACACCAATTGTTGCGAGAGCGCAAGATTATGTCTCAATAACACAGCAAATGACAAGATTCTTTTTTGCAGCGGATTCAATTTGATAAAGCCTCACCATCTAAAAAGTTTGGATCTAGATACATCATCGGTCGTCACTCAGAAGGGTAACGACGACTCCTCGTTTGAAATAAATAGCATATCAAATGGGGGAATACTAGAGCAGTTATCATTGGGACTAAAAAAAGATTTTTGGACAGAGATGTTTCTCCTGTCCAGCAGAAACGTAATCAGAAGTTTTTACAATATATTATCAAGCCCCGAATATAAAAACAGATTCTTATTTGAGGCCATTAACGAAATATCTAAAAAGCATGACTTCAAAACTATCGAGGTAGACATACCTGTAAGGAAAATAAACAACATAAAAACATTTAGAAGGATGTTAGAAATATGAGGATATTGATACAAAATTACACGTCCGTTATTTGCTCGGAACCAATGTACATGGCCAAAGCCTTTGAGCTTACTGGACACGACGTACACCTATGGGGTGATAGCCAAATATCTACATTTGATATATTTGACAGTTTTGCCCCAGACGTGTTTGTTACACATTTCCAATTTTTGGACCCCGACTGTATAAAGTACCTATCTCAAAACAAAAAGATAGAATTGATACTTAATTGTACGGGCATGTCTGCTGATCAAATAAACATGATAGAGTCCACCGTAGAGGAAAACGGTATCAACTGCCCCTTTGTGTTTACTAATGCGGGTCATGTCTTGCCCTACCCGAGACCATCTAAGTTACGCATGGAATCCATACTGCCGGGACTAGATGTATTCTTACCCCCACAGCCACTACCAGACTACAATATAGATCTTGGTGTAATAGCATTAGAGCCTAGCGAACTACTAGACCAACAGGTTGAAAACAGGGACAGCTACCACCTCATGAAACTGACGGTAAGCGGAGAAAGAGACAAGAACTTTGACATGCCGGTCAACATTCTCAGTCTAAGAGGGATGTACGATAAGTACGATGAGATAATGTTCGCCACGCCGATGAGTATAATTTTCAGCCAGCTATTTTATGAGTCTGTATTCTATTCAAATAAAGTCAGCTTCAAGCTGGAAGAAGATCAGCAGCCTCTGTTCGATCAATTTCTGGTTTCAACATTTAAAGAGGAAGAAACGGACAATATATCAGAAGCACTAAAATCGCAAATAAAACACAAGCACACCTGCGTAAACAGAATTGCCAGACTTTGTAAGTTTATGAAGGACTCGGACACCAAACTTAAGCTAGAAAAGATAGGAAGCACACTGTGAGATTATTAGTCCAATTTCCTACCCTCGGCAGACCAGACAAGTTCCTCAGAGTATTAAACGAGTATGTCGTTAGGTTGAGTACGTGGAACGAGGCATTCTTTAACATCAACTGTGATGCTGAAGATGAGAGCATGAACAATGCGGAGGTGGTTAACGAAATACACAAAATTCTTTCAAAGAGACAGGAGTCGAGGGGTGTCATACATTTTGATCGGGATACGGACAAAATTAGCGCAATAAACGCACATGTGGAAGAACAAAGCTTTGACGCCGTGATATGCGCGTCAGACGACATGGTGCCACAAGTGTTCAGTTGGGATCAGCGTATAGCCGAAGCAATGCAAGAGTATTTTCCCGATTTGGACGGCTGCGTTCACTTCAATGACGGAAACACCAACGGAGAACTTATAACCTTTTCTATACTCGGTAAGAAGTTATACGAATATTTTGGATACATATACCACCCAGACTACAAAAGTCTGTATTGCGATGACGAGTTTACGCAAGTAGTGAGAGCTATGGGTAAAGAGAAGTATATAGACAATGTTATCATAACTCATGAGCATTATAGTGTAGAGGGGACTGAGAACCACGGAGATGTGGACTTCGCTGCACAAAAAACCCTGCATTATTCCGGTAGGGATCAGCTGGTATTTAATAAAAGGAAAGAGCTTGGATTCCCTAAGCATAGAATAACAGAGGACTAATGATGGATCATCACGATATAACGAATATGAGAACGCTTGACATGCTGAAGTGCGTAGGGGTGAACGATGTTGTAGTGGACGTTGGAGCCTGCGATGGCACGTATACCAATTACTTTAAGAATAAACTGCTCGGTACCGGTAAGATATACTGCCTAGAGATGAGTCCCACGAACTTTGAGGTACTCAATCAAAGATTCGCACAAGACAATATAAGTATCATCAATGTTGCCGTGTCCGATCACGAGGGAGATGTCACCTTCTATAACGGAGCGACTAAGGAAGAATTTAACTTAGTTGGCCATAATACTTCTTTCAAAAAAATGGAAGAGGCGGGAACTATTGCGTGTTCCACTCTAGACAAGATTCTAGAAAAAGAAGACAGAATCAAAATCATTAAGATAGATGTTGAGGGTGCAGAACTCCAAGTGTTGAGGGGAATGAAACGTATCGCAGAGAAGACAGAGTGCATACTTCTAGAAAACCACTTTGATGAAGACTGGCCAGAAATTAGAAAGATTCTTATTGAAGATTACGGCTTTACCTGCTATAATATAGAAAAACAGGAAGGGGTCACAATGGAAAGCCCTAGGCCGTATCAATGTCTATGTCAGAGGGAAGCATGAAACATCTGTGTGTAGTGTCAGACTACAACTTCCTACCAAAGGGTCTTACTCTTTACGAGTCGCTACTGAAGAATAGTGAAGACTTTGTTCTGCATTATCTCTGCTTCGACGAGAAATCGTATGCGAAGTTGCTAGAGTACGAGTCGGATTCTCTGAGGGTATACAGCGACGAGAGTTTTCTAGAAAACGACGAGGTGCTAAACCTACTGAAAACCTCAGATAGGAAGTATTACTCATATACACTGGCCTCCTATTTCTCTCACCAACTTATGCGAGAGCTAGACGCCCCCATAACATACATAGACGCAGATATATTTTTCCATCAAGACATAGATGTCATTTTTGAGGAGATGGGAGAAAAGGAAGTTGGCATATTCAGACACAGGCAATACGACCCAAGTTACCCAAACGGTAATGGCTGGTTCAATGTCGGTGTTGTATATTTTAAAAACACTGTCGCCGGTCGCCACGTCCTGTCTTGGTGGTCAGACGCGGTGCTGTACAGAAAGTACCCTGAGCTAGCAACATGTGGAGATCAGAGATACCTAGACGCCTTCTTGGAGCTAGATGAAGCAAAGCTCTTCATAGACGGAGCTATAGGGCACGGAGCGCCTTGGCAGTGGATGCTTTATGACTTCTCAACATACGAAGATGACGGATACATTACTTGGAGGGGGCAAAAGCAGAAATTGGTTTTTAGTCATTTTTCACAGTTTGAGTATTCTATCGAGAACGACACATACACCCCATCAACAATGCACCACTGCTTCACTCCTGTAGAGATGTATGAAACCGGTGGACTCAAGAAAATATACGACGACTATTTTGAAGAAATAAAGAAAATCCATGACAAGTATTTATTTTAACGAGGAACAATGATGATTTTTGCAGTAACTGGCGGTAGAGGGTTTATAGGTAGCCACTTCGTGGAAAGAGTCCTCGAAGGAGATAACGAGGTTATCGACATAGACAAGATGACCTACGCCTCAAATAAAACCCTACCTTGGGACGATGATCCTAGATATACTCACATAAAAGAGGATATATGCGATCTAACACACATCCCCGTGTGCGATATTCTGGTCAATTTTGCAGCAGAATCACACGTAGATAATTCGATAGAAGCCCCAAAGGTATTTTTAAGGTCAAACGTAGAGGGCGTATTTAACATCCTAAGCCTACTTAGGGCGAAGGTGTATCAGAAGCCTAAGTTTATTCACATCAGCACAGACGAAGTGTACGGCGACGTGAACGCGCACGAGGATGACAAAACAGAAGAAAGCATTTTAAACCCCAGTAATCCCTACTCAGCGACGAAAGCTGCGGCAGAAATGCTAATCTTTGCATACGCTAGAACATTTGATGTAAACTATCAGATAGTACGAAGCACCAATAATTACGGCCCAAGGCAATATCCTGAAAAATTGATACCAAAAATTCTTCATAGCTTGGATACGGGTCAGAAGATACCTATTCACGGCGATGGTAGCTATGTCAGAGACTGGCTTTATGTGACCGACAACGCCAACGCCATCTATGACATCTGCTTCTCCAAAGAGGAAGATCAGATATGGAATATCTCTGCATACAACTACATGACAAATTTAGAGGTTGTCCAGCAGGTTTGCAAATGGAAGGGGATCGACAACTGGAAGGAACATGTGGAGTTCATAGAGAACCGCATGGGCCAAGATTATAGATACTCAATTAATTCTACCAAGGTGAGGTGGGAATTTGGTTGGGAGCCACATAGGAAAGGACTGCATAACTTTGCCTAACTTAAATGATATCGGAAAAAAATACGGAACCGATAAGGCTAATGGCTTTCATGGGTATCTTGATGAATATGAGAGAATAGCAAATCTGCCAGATCTCCGCGACAAAGAAATGAAGATGCTAGAGATTGGTGTGCTTGATGGAGCATCAATTAAAATGTGGGCCGAATACTTTGAAAAGGGCAGGATAGTTGGTGTAGACAATCTCAAAAGAAACATACATTTAGGTAACGACAATGTACCAAGCAATTTTGTAGTCAGAAAAGACAACGCTTTGTACGGACTAGGTATTGAAGCTCTCCTCTCTTTGTATAGTGATATCATGGATGACAACAGCAGGGTAGAGCTTTATAATTACGATCAGGGGAAAAGAGACCACCTTGAAATGCTTATAAACGATGCGGGAGGCGACTTCGACTTCATAATAGACGACGGATCACACTTCCAAGAAGATCAGATGGTGTCATTTTCATATCTACTTCAGCATTTAAAGTCTGGTGGTTACTATATTATAGAAGATGTAGCCCTACCACTCTCCGGCTATTTTGACGAATTCAATCCAGCAGACGTATGTTGGGGCATCGAAAAAACAAGCCGTCAAACCGGATTCTTTAGAGACATTGTTTTTAATACTTTTATTGATTTTGCAGCTACCGGTACTATAAAATCTAAATATTTAACTGATGAAGAGATGGAATACATAAATAACAATGTTGCCACCTCAGAAAGGTTTAACGGTCTAGATATTCAGGTCGTTTGCTTGTCTGCCCGCAGCAGTTTTATTACGATTAGGAAAAAATAATGAAAATAGCTTTTGGAATGATCGTATTTGAGGGAGATTATGTTTTAGAGGAGTGCCTACAGCAAGTTTATCCCTACGCTTCCCAGATTCTCATAGCAGAGGGGCCGGTCGAATACTGGCAACGTCAGGGGAGAACTACGTCTACGGACAGGACAAACGAAATCCTTAGAAGATTTCCGGACCCAGAAGGGAAGATCAAAATCACACATGGTCAATTTTCTGAAAAAGACGAGCAATGCAAGGCTTACATGGGCGGAATCAATGACGACATAGATTACCTTTGGAACCTTGACTGCGACGAACTTTACAGCACGGAAGATTTGGAAAAGACTATAGAGTTCTTAGAAAGGCATCGTCCCACAAGCGTGGGTGTTACAAGCTGTTCTTTCTATGGGGGTATCAATCACTATCTAACCGGATTTGAACTCCAGAGGGACAACTTCCTACGTATATTTAAGTATGAGCCGGGAGCAACTTGGCTAACCCACAGACCCCCGACAATGAAGTATCCGTCCCATGTGGCGTACAAGCATGTGGACAGTGAAAAGTTTTACGACATGACTGGGGTGTTGATGTATCATTATTCGTATGTGTTCCCACATCAGGTTGCCCGCAAGGTCGGTTACTATAAGGACAGCGTATCTAAACAGAATTGTATTGATAATTACTTTGAAAAAATATATTTACCTTGGGTAAATGGTACGTTGCAGGATAGAATAGATATAGAAAATACCTTTTTGGGTGTCCACGAGTTTAACCCTTGGGTTCGGGGCGAATGTCGCACAGCCAAATTTTTAGGTTCGCATCCAAAGTCAATAGACCCGGACAAAATACACAGTAGGATTCATAAGGAGTTGGGAGAATATTTATGCTAGCACAGCCAAAGCCATCTCAAGAGGGCAACGACAGAATTAGGGACGCCATAGACTCTGGAAAGCCGTTCATAGCTTCCAAGATTGGAGCAGTAGAGAGAACAATTATCTCAGACAAGATAAGGTTTAACGCCTACGCAGATACCACTAAATTCTTTGCGTCAAATAACGCTGGGGTTTCTCCGGGAGATGACAGCACTCTGGATTTCTTTTTTGAGGTATATACCTCGGCCCTTCAAAACATAGCCTACCTTGGGTCTATGGAGTCTTATGAGGAGGCAATAGTGATAGAGAACTTTGCTAGCGATGCTGAGTTCTTTGAGCTTAGGTTTCTAGAGCCATTTTACTTTCACAACCCGTGGAGCGAGGCGCTTGCTGGGAAGAAAGTACTGGTGATACACCCATTTGAAGAAGACATCATCAATCAATACTCCAAGAGAGAGTTGCTATTCACCCACAATGTACTGCCAGAGTTTGACCTCAAGACCATCAAGTCCGAACAGACCAATGGTGGAGGTTTGGAGTCAGGTGGGGATCTCAACTTCGCCACGGCGCTGGAGCTAATGACAAACAAAATGGACAACATAGATTACGATGTCGCAGTCATAGGATGCGGCGCTTACGGACTGGTACTGGCTGACTATGCTTTAGCCCAAGGTAAGCAAGCTGTACATATCGGTGGCGGCCTACAGATCATGTTTGGTATCAAGGGTAAAAGATGGGATCAACATCCAGACATCGGCCCGATGTATAACGAACATTGGTGCAGACCACAGCAGTCCACCAAGCCAGTAAGGTTTGACGACATAGAAGGAGGCACATATTGGTAGTCCCAGTAGTACTGATACACAGTGGTTTACAGCCCTATGTATATACGTGTATCAAACAGGCGTTGAAAAACAACGAAGTCTATCTCTTAGGCTCTGTTGGCCCAGATGTAGATAATGAGAACTTCACATATATCAGCCCCCAGAATGACATGGGTAAAGACATAAATAAGTTCTCCGACATGTACGTTCATTTAAATACAACTCCACCTGACTATGAACTATTTTGTTATATTAGATGGTTTATGCTCAGAAACTTTATGGAGAAGTACGATATACCAGTGACGATGTATATAGACTCAGACGTTCTATTATTTCAGGACGCTACAGAGGGGTGGAAAAACTTCAGTGACTATACAATGTCATTAGTTCACAGGACTTCGGGGCATACGTCGTTTATGACTTTAGATGGCATAAATAGCTTCTGTGATATGCTCCTGAGCATCTATTCTGACAAGTCTGGGTATCACTTTAATAAAATAAAATCACATCTTGATATTAGACAGACCGCTGGACTTCCCGGAGGTGTGTGCGATATGACACTGCTTGAGTATTTTCATTACCACGCAGAGTTTGGTGGGGGTCCGGGAAGGGTCGGGGAAATGATGTCAATCGTTAATAACTCTACTTACGATCATAATATAAATGTCTCTGACGGTGACTATGAGTTTAATGGAGTAAAGACCGTCAAAGATTATGAAGATGGTAGACCCTCTATTTTCAATCATCGATTAGATAGATATATAAAGTTCAATTCACTGCACTTTCAAGGGGCGGCTAAGGATATAATGGGAGAAGTCCATGAAAAATTCTTGGAAAACTAGTTCTGTCTTTAGGCAACAATTGAGTCTAAACTTACAGGAGTTGAACGGGAGATACCCTCCGCACTGGACTAAGTTTTTAAGTCTGGTGGAGCAGGAAGGTTTAAGCAATATACTCGATGTCGGCTGCGGTGTTGGCTCATATTATCCACTGCTTAGGCGTGAGATTGGCGACATAACATACACTGGGTGTGACTTTTCAGAAGAGGCGATCCATCTTGCCAAAAATTCTTGGGAGTTTGGAAACTTTTTCGTTTTGGACTTCTGGGAGTTGACGGAAGAGATCTTAAAACCTTATGACACGATCCTCCTCAATGCATTCTTAGACGTACTGGAAAATGGAGACGAGGCGTTGGATTTCCTGCTAAATCTACGACCAAACTCTGTGTGTATACAGAGGATGGCATTCACAGACGAGGAGAGCTACTACAGTACATATCAGGCATACGGCATTGATATATATAAGTATCGTCATAATCGAGAAAACTTTAAGAATATTGTAAGCAACAATGGTTATAACCTCCATCAATTTGGTAACGATATAGATTCCGAACACTATTATTTAACAAGGAAATAAGATGTTAATAGGTAATATGAAGTGGAAGCAAGGAGATCTTTTTGATTGCCTTGAAGAATTCAAAGAAATTTACGAGTCTAGGCCTTTGCCGGATAATACAGGCGGCATGAAGTCTGCCCACATGTTCCCGGCTTGGTTCATAGTCAAAAAACTCAAGCCAAAATTCCTTATCGAGAGTGGCGTCTGGCAGGGTTTGGGGACTATGTTCTTCAGACTGGCCAGCCCCGAGACAAAGATAATCTCGATTGATCCTGTACCGGGATATAGGATGATTACCCTCGACGACGTTGAATATATGACGGAAGACTTTCTAGAGACGGACTGGAAGAAAAAGCTCAGGCCGTCCCAGACGCTAGTTTTCTTTGACGACCACCAGAACTTTATGCCAAGACTCAAGAAATGCAAAGAGCTTGGCTTTAAAAAGTTAATTTTTGAGGACAACTACCCTGTGAATCAGGGGGATTGCTACTCCCCAAGGAAAATCTTAAGTCAAAAGGATTACGTAATTGATGCAGCCGGAGGCCGTTCTATGCACCCCCACGTCCGGGAGGATTTCAACTACCTTATGGACACGCTGAAGTCGTATCAAGAGATGCCTCCGTTATTCAAGCCAGAATATACGAGGTGGGGAGACAGGTGGGAAGGCGTAGACTACGAGACGCCACCAGCGCTTTTGTCGGAGATGAATGTTCTGGAGTACCAGACTTTCTTCAATGAAAGCAAAGACTATACTTGGCTGTGCTATATGGAGTTAAAATAATATGTTAAGCAGTAAATACGAGCACTTCTCGGCCATCACGGAGAGAGAAGAAATCGATTTCGTACACTCTTCGATACATTTGGACAGCAGTGTGTTGGAATACGGATCTGGTAGGTCTACGATAGAACTGTCAAGGATAGCTAAATCGGTCGTGTCTGTGGAACACCAAAAGGCTTGGCACGAAGAATTGAGCAAGGAGTTGCCAAAAAACGTCAACCTAATCTTAGCAGAGCCTGATCTAGACTACATAGAAGGCCCACACGCAAATCAAAGAAGTGAAGGTAATGATGGAACATATGAGGAATTTGAAACATATATAAAATCACCCCTTGACAAAGCTCCTTATGATGTTATAATTATAGATGGCAGAGCTAGAGTAGAGTGCGCAAGGTTATGTACACAGCTTGCACACGAGAGATCCTATATTTATGTACATGACTTTGAGCGCGAAGAATATCAACCAATTCTAGACATACTACAGAAAGTAGACAGTGTTGGCAGGATGTTTAGGTTTAAGTTGAAATGATACAACTATTCCATATACCAAATCACACAATCAATACAGCCGACTTCTCTCACCTACTGCACGGAGACATTGTTTCCCAGTTTGAGCAGAGGTTTGCTGAATATGTTGGGGCAAAATACGCATGTACGGCAAATAGTGCGTCAAGTCTCATTTATCTGGCCCTCAAAAGACATGCGGTAGCGCAACTAGTTCGTATACCGAGTACAATGCCTATTGTAGTGCCAAACGCAATTGCTAATGCGGGGCACAAAATTCTATTTTACAACGACATAGATTGGGTGGGTAGTTGTTACCATTTGTATGATGATATATTTGATTCTGCACAGGAGGTCACCAGAAACCAATACTCTGACCTTGAGCTAGATGATGCCGCTATGATCTTTAGCTTTTACCCCACAAAGCCAGTTAGCGGATGTGATGGGGGAATGATAGTTTCTAACAACAAGGAAAAGATAGACTACTTCCGGATGATGACTATGAACGGGACTTCCGTAGATAGCAATAGCTGGAATAGAAAGCAATATGCGGCTGGATACAAAATGCACTGCACATCGGTACAGGCTTTTATTGCTAACGAAAATCTCAAAAAATTAGATGAAAAAAATTCCCGTTTAGATGAAATTAAGTCTGCATATAATGAAGCTTTTGGCTATAATAATACAAGTAGGCACCTGTATAGAGTACGGGTCAATCATAACTCCTCGTTTATCAATAGCATGGGGGAGAACGGAATAAAATGTGGAATTCATTATGAGCATTGTCACGGCAAGAGCGCATACAGGAAGTCTGAAGGGCAGGTATGTAACCTAAGAGCTTCAGAGAAAGAGTCCTTAAGAACCGTAAGCCTACCATTCCACGAACAGCTAACCGACTCGGAGGTTGACTATATAATAGACCATGTTAAAAAACTTACTTAAATTTGTCAGCGCAGAAGGCGATCTGTTTGCTTTAAATAAGATAGAAGAATTTGATGCACGTAGATTTTTTTACGTTACGGGTGTACCAAAGGATTCAGTCCGTGGAAATCACGCTCATAAGAGGGATAAGCAGCTACTGATATGCCTTAAGGGGGCAGTCTCCGTAACGCTAGATAGTGGAGCAAGCCCATCTGAATTCTACCTTTCGGAAGGTAAGTGTGTGTTTATGGATACATACGTCTGGGGGACACAGCAGTATATGACGGGAGACGATATACTATTGGTCCTCTGCTCCGAAGAACACGATCCGAATGACTACATAACAAGTTACTTTCATTTTTTAGAAGAATTAAAGGAGAAAAGAAATGTCAAAAATTAAAGAGTATCTCGCTGGTGGCGGAGGCGTATTGGTGCCAACTGCTCAGGCAGCTAAGGATGTGCTTGGTAACACCCCTGTCATTGCATACGAGGGTTCATCGAAGGATGAATTCCGAAAAGTACTTGAGGGGTACAAAGCACCCCCAAGCGTTAATGCTTATAGATATCGAGAATATGATTTTGGGAGTGAGATCGTTGTTTTCTCTGCACTTAAAAATATCGTGGATCTCGTTGTTGCTCCGCCAGTAGAGGAGCCTGTTGTTACCACTGTAGCTCCCGAAGTGTCGCTGGACTCCACTGAGGAAGAGGGTGGTGATACAGAAGATGACAGCGAAAATAACCCTCCCGCTGGAGACGACTCCAGTAAAAAATGGTTTTAAGGAACTATAAATGAAAGTGTTAGTAACTGGGGCGACGGGGTTCTTAGGGAAGAACCTCGTCCCCGTACTATCGGCAAAATATGAGGTTGTAGGCATTGGCTCTACGTGGGATCTCAGGGAACAGCAAACATCCCAGAAGTTGGTTGTCGAAATGCAGCCTGACGTGATAGTACACGCAGCAGGTTCTGTTGGCGGAATTCTAGCGAATCGTGAAAACCCCGGAAAGTTCATGTACGAAAACTTGATTATGGGGGCGAACCTAATCGAAGCTGCCAAGCAGTTTGATGTGAGCAAGTTTGTACTTCTGGGTACGGTCTGTGCCTATCCAAAGTTTACGCCAGTCCCGTTTGAGGAAAAGCAGATCTGGAATGGGTATCCAGAAGAAACCAATGCTCCATATGGTATAGCCAAGAAAGCTTTAATGAAATTGTTGGAGACATACCATGAGCAGTACGGGATGAATTGTGTGAATTTAATCCCTGTCAATATGTACGGCCCACACGATCATTTTAATTTAACCAGCAGCCATGTTATACCTGCCCTTATTTTAAAGTTTTATAACGCTATGAAGGCAGGAGAGCGCGAGGTGACAATATGGGGCACAGGGGAAGCTTCTAGAGAGTTTCTATATGCTGAGGATTGTGCTGACGCGATCTCCCTAGCCATAGAAAAGGATGTAGAGCCAGAACCAATAAACATAGGCACGGGTCAAGAAATAACAATAAGTGACCTAGTGTCAGAGATAGCCGAGCAGATGGGATTTGATGGTAACATTATTTACGACAACTCTAAGCCGGATGGCCAGCCTCGCAGATGTCTCGATACCACAAGGGCAAAAGCCCGCCTAGGGTTCGAGGCGAAAACAGATTTTCCAACAGGGCTAAAAGAGACCATTGAATGGTTTTTAAAGGAGCAGAAATAATGAACTTAGGATTTTATGTCAAATCCGGCAATGCCGAGGGTGTGAATGGAAAGATATACATGTGTCTGAACCAAGCTATCGCCAACGGGGAGTTGCGTGACGCATCAGTGTTTTTTGACAATATAGACTACAATCCAGTTAAGACCAGTTTTGGTATGTTTAACTCTACTGATATATGGCACTTTACTGGGAACTTAGTGACTACATCTGTTGAAACAACCGTCAATGCTTTAAAGGCGGTAAACAGATTTAAATTATCTTATCTTTATAATGCGGAAGATATTGACGTATTGAGATTAATAACGATAAGTAAAAACGTGGATATAATAACAGACAGCGAGCGAGATCAGGAATATGTCTACAGAGTAACAGGAAAGAAGCCTAAGCTGTTAGAAGAATTTACTGTGAAAGGATTTTCAAAGGTATTTTAGTATGAATGATTTTGACAAAAAAGTGATAAAGATGTACAATAAAGAGAACAGAAGTACATATGAGATTGCTGAAATCTTGGAGACATACCCGAACAAAGTACGGCGAACACTCAAAAGGCATGGATATGAGCTGAAGTCAAAAAGCTCTGCTCAGTCCAATGCGCTTAAGAGTGGTAGAAGACCGCACCCGACCGCTGGCAAAGAGAGGACTTTATCAGAAAGGGTAAAGATTAGCTCAGGGCTAAGTTCCTATTGGGAAGACATGACTGATAAAGAAAAGACTCGCAGGTCTAAGCAGGCGAAAGACAGGTGGGCAAACATGCCCTCTTCGTTAAAAGAAACTATGCAGAGGAAACGGGTGGATGCGATAAGGAAATCTGCCAAAGAGGGATCGAAGCTGGAAAAATTCTTTCAAGAAAAGCTGTCTGAATCTGGCTTTAGGGTTAAGGTACACGAGCTGATAATTCCGGCAGAAAATTTAGAAATAGACTTGTACATTCCAGATCTTAAGACTATAATAGAGGTAGACGGGCCTAGCCACTTCCTTCCAATATGGGGCGAAGATAAGCTACAGAAGCAGATCAACGCCGATTTGAGAAAGAGTGGTGCCCTGTTGAGTAGAGGATACGCGGTGATTCGAGTAAAGTCACTGGGACAGGAATCTTTGAGTAAGCGTGAACAACTTGCTGAACATGTAATTGAACTATTGCATGGATTTATTGAGAAGTTTCCGCCCAAGTCAAAACGTTTTATTGAGGTTGAATAATGGAAAGAGATTTATTTGAAAGTGTTGGGGTCGAATTAGAGACTCCAGAAAATGTTGACACAAGCGTTAAGGATCAGTTTGCGACAGACGGGCCAGACCCAACTTCTCCAGAGTGGAACGATTATGTTCTTAGCTTATTTGCGGAGAAAGAACTTTACGAGGGAAGGCCGTTGTGTGCAGGACTAAGGAGAGTAGCAGAAATGCTGCTGGGAAGGATAGTTAGTAGCCGACCTACACAGATTTTCCCTCCAAAGAGCGGAGATGAAATTGGTCGAGCTACAGTGGTATGGGAAATCGTATTCGAGGACGGAAGTTTGTTTAGCGATGTGGCGGATTGCTGGGAAGGCAATACAGATGATGCCTTCTGTGTATTTAATACCGCTACGGCAGCAACTAGAGCAGAGGGGCGCGCTCTTAGAAAAGCCCTTAGACTCAAGACTGTCGCCGCTGAGGAGATGACCAAGAAGAATACGGCAAGCATTGTAAGGAGTATTAGCCAAACCAAACAAGTAGCAACGGAGGGCGAGTACGATGACTCGCAAAGAATGACAGACCCACAGGCTAACTTTATTGATGTAAAGTGTAAGCAGTTAAATCTGAACGTTGCTGAGTTCTTTAAGGAGGTATTTGACGTAAATGTAAAGAGAAAAGTAGATAAAGGACAAGCAAGCCTTGCTATACAGAAATTAAATGATTACCAACAAGATAAGAATCTGGTACCAGATTCTATTACTGCTTATTCAAATGACTGGAGGGAATAATGAAGGTCAACTATAAAACAAGAAACGGTCGCATCAATGTAGAGATAGAGGGCGACTCTCAACGAGACATTTTTGCTGGAATCGCAAGATTCCAAGAAGTGTTTGAAGAAACACAGTGTGGAAAATGTGGCTCTGAGAATCTACGCTTCGTAGTGAGGAATGTGGATGATAATCTATATTACGAATTACGTTGTATCGATTGCGGGGCCAAACTATCCTTTGGTTCTCATAAGAAGGGAGGTGGTCTATTTCCGAAAAGGAAAGATGGCGACAACTGGTTGCCCGACAGAGGTTGGGTCAAGTGGAACCCTAAAACTGAAAAGAACGAATAAACAAAGGAGAATAAAAAAGGGGTGGCAAAGTGCCACCCCTTACTTTTTGCGTATAGCCTATAAATCTTACAGGTATTCTAGAGTGAAGTAGAGACCATAATTGGTCTTACTCCCAATCCCTTGAGGGGAAGCACTCAGGGCTAAATACCAGTCGTGCCTCAATGCTCTATGAGCCGCACCTTCTTTTGTGAGCCAGTTGATATAACCGTCTGCTCCACCACCAACTATATTTGCGGAAGGCAGGGGATCTCCGTCTACCGTATTTAATCCACTCGTTCCGGGCGAAGGTGTCAGTGCGTGATCAGGCGGTGTGCCTCCGTCCCCCGGATCAAACTCGAACCAGCCGAATCTGGCAGAGGCATCGCCAACGCCGTAATGCGCCAGAGAGCCACTGCCAGCTTGATTGGCAGGTCCAATCGCATGTCCCTCAGTGGGGTGAGGATGCCTGATTTCTAGTACTTTAGTGGTCACACCACTCGCATGATTTGCAATACTATCCCTGTCAAATATTCTCAATTTGCAGTTCTGTGTCGCAACAGCCTCAGTGTGGATAAATCTTATATTAAGTGGGGCATACCAGTTTGGAATACCCGATGTTTCCCCAGTCACGGCGCCTCCATTAGCCTTAATACCACTCACGGAAATGAACTTGGTGTTATTTAACTTTACACCGCTACTAGTTCCATCGCTATTAGTGACATAGCTGGAGTCTTGGTACTGTGAAACTGGGACTGAAAGTCCAAAACCAGCCCCGTAAAAGCCAATTCCGGACCCTTGAGTATGTTCTATGAGCGAAGGGTCAGTAGTGTACGCAGAGGAATACTGCGCCCTGTGTCCATTCGCGTGAAAAGTAATGGTAGCCATAAAAAGGTCTCCTTCTAGTTATTATATTATACACAAAAATAAGTTTTTTTTCGTCTTAGGCAGGGTTAATTTGAAGATCAATGTATTGGTCGTAACTGTTGTGGGCAGAAGCCAAATTCTGGTTATTTAGTGTCGTATGGGAAATATCGTTATGGAAATGGAAGAAACAGTCATACAAGCCGCTTGGGGAAGCGTGCAGTTCGTTGATTCTTGCTTCAATGATCCTCTGCCCCTCCGTCATGTCAATAAATTTGTTGGAGCTGTCACCTGCCCCAAATAGGTCCAAGATACTTTTACCCGCTTTGCCGCCCGGACGGTTGTCTGCCTGCATAGATAGTTGATAAAAGTCATCATAAGTGGCAATTTTGGGCTTTTCATCTGTTAATAGCCTCTGTCTTAGTACCGCCTTTGTGACATATGCGGAAAATCCTTTACCAGAAACAGAGAACTTGTTGAGCGGTTTTAACTTCGCCCCTCCAGAAGTTGATTTTGTTATATAGGCTATATCAGGTTGACCTTGGTCGTAATCTACCTTGCGGTCTTTAATATCGAAGTCTACGCAGCCAAGCGGGTCTTCAAACTTTGGATTTGCGGTCATCAGGCGGTTAATATCTACAGATCTTCCAAGTTTTTCAAGGGTGACTCTTTTGCTGGGATCTACATTGAACCACAAACCTGTTACGCATCCCTCCTTACCTACGGAGCGAACTTCAACCTCACTACCCTCAAACCCTGTGATTGTAAACTTGTCACCAACCCTGTAGTCTTTTCCTAGATTTGTGAGGACTAAATCCACATTGGTGATAGGTTGCGAGTTTTCAACATACTTATCATTGGCGTCTTTTATCTCTAACGCTGGGACTTTCTGAAGAGCGCCTGAGATTTGATCGTAATTATCCATCTTTTCAGAGGCTGCCCACACCTTGCCACCGACTAGGAAAATCCCAAGAATGTTTCCGAAATTAAAGTACGGAACCTGCATGACAGGAGCGTAGTAGTTGAACGGAAGGACTCTCCCTCGCCTTTTCCGGTCAAAATTCCAATTATCGCTCGGGATCAATCTATGCCATCCTGCCCCGCCATCGTTAGCAATTGCTTGGGCCTTCTTGTGTACACAGTCTTTATAGATGATATCACTGTCATTGAGACCCCAATTAGTCGTATGTTCAGCGGTATTTGGTCTTCTGTTACTGCCAACTGGGGGATCTTCCGCCATATCCGCCGCTACTGTACAATCATCCTTGAACGATACATAGGAAGGTATTCTTATATCCAAGGGACTTTCTGAAACAAAGCAGTTGCAATCAGGTAGTTTGTCGCCGTCTGTATCGACATACTTCGTCGGCGCCAAGATCGGTCCCCAAGGGGTCAAGGCTGTCCCGTGATTAAAATGGTAAACAGCAAAAAATCTAGAATCGTAGATCAGATTCTCTCTTTCGTGCGCTTGGTATATACGTACAGAAAGATCTGTTGTGCCAAACCTATCATACCTATTAAAGCTATTACCTCCCCACGATGGATACCACGTATTTGAATGAAACCAAGATATCTGCCCAATTCTATTTTGGGTAGTAAAGCCTATTTGCTGGACAGCGCCCACTGTGCAAATAGCGCCCACCACGCCAACACCCAGTTGTCCACCCTTGGTAGCCGGACTTCTCCACGGAAAAGTTTGATTGTTGAACTTATTGTGGGGCGCGACTCTTTCCGAGGGGTGGTAAACGGCCTTTCCGGCTGGCGAGTAATCACAATCATGTATTAGCTGACCGTATTGGCTGATGGGGAGAAGATCCCGGTAAATATACGTGAGCGAGGTCTGTGGATGACCAGCAGTAGCCCATGAACTTGCGCCATCACTGAATACTTGATTATGTGTGGAGTTGTTGTCTGCATCGCTGTAGTATTGCTTTTCTCTCAATATACTTGCAAAACTTAATGCTGTAATAGCGTCGTCCATCTTGCCCGACAGATAATTTATGATTATTTCCCTTCTGTCGCCGACGATATTCCCCAGTGGAGTGCTTAGGAGGGGGGTATTGGGGATAAGCTTTCCTTCCTCCCACTGGTGATTAGAAAATAACTCCATACATGCTGGACGAAACTGGATGTGATTAGCTCTTATGGGTCTAAAATCAAAAGCGCTTTGTGTTAAATCTGCACGGTATCCATTTACTGGGCTATTTGGATCGTCTTGGGGGTCAAATAATGGCCAGCCGTGGGCGGCGCCGGGTTTCTTGAAAGCCCAACTAAATCTCCCCTTAAATTGCTCGGGTTCAGCAAACTTGGTGTTGACTTTTTGGATCAATGGTTTTTTACCGTACCCAAAACCTTGGCGTATTTCATCTGCCAAAACTTCACCAAATTTATTGTCAAGGGCCATAAGCCAACCCATATCCATAATTGGTCTTCCGTAGGAACCACTAGGAGAAGCATTTAGCGCGTAATCCGCAGGGAGGTGACTAAAAGTACTCTGGCTCGTAGATACAAATTCTGCAAACAAACCCTTCTTTTTACCTTGCGCGAGGACATTCTCGTAATCATCCGGCCATTGATTCGCATCTATATACGCAGTCCTGTTAGCGTCATTAACTTCATTCAGAGGAAATGCTGACGTGCCCTCGGAAATAATTATTGCCTTTTGCCAGATATCCCACGGGTCACCCTGTCGAGAGGGCATTACATTGAAATTTCTGGTGGCTTGAGAGTAAAAGTCCGGTCCTTGCTGACTTGCCAAGCCCACGTTTGTTTCTGTATACCCATCTGGGAAAACTACTCCAAAATATTGTGTGTTATTAGGACTTGCTACATCGAATATTGGTGTGCCATCTGCAAACTCACCATAGACGGTCTTGTCAATAGATCTCTTGGCGCCTCTTGTACCCCCTATCGCATCTTCAAGGTAGTCAAATCCAGTGACTTGCCGAACACAAGATGGATCTCTTGTGAAGGATTTGAGGTCTGCTAGCAGGGCTTTATTCGCAGTTGAATTACCGGCATATTTTGCGGGATCATCATCAGATCCATTATTCAGGGGATCGGTTTCATAATATCTCCTGTGAAATATCTTTTCGGCTTTGGTTGGCGAAATGGTACCAACTAAATTCCCATACGGCCACTTTGAATGTATAGGGGTCTGTGCAGCTATTAGCTGAGGCCAGTTAAAGAAATTACCAGCATTTGTGAGGAAATTCTGAAAATCCCATCTCCCTTTGAACACTGGCTCTGGAACGAATTCTGTAGACTCTCCGGAGCCAAACTCTACAGGGAACCATTTACCATCAATTTCGTGCAGCAAGACGGTTTTACCGACACTAAAGCTTTTTTCAGGATCGGCATTATACACTATTACTTTTTGTTTTGTTTTGTCATCAAATCTACAATCTGCTGGTGTAGCATAATTGGGAGTCCACTGAAATGGATTGCCGTTTTGCATACTTATGGGCATGGCCTCACCTGTACCCATTTGTAGATAGTTGTCATCAAGACTGTCTAGCGTCTCATTGATATCTGATTCTTCCAGAGATTCAGGAGTAGATTCGTCGTCTGCGGGGCCGACAAGCTTGGTTATTTTTGCTAGTATAGTCCTGCTGCCACTTTGGTAAGTCCGTGTATATTCATTATAATGTAAGTCAATTTCTGCTGCCACATGCGCTGAGGGGTCAGACTCGTTCGGGGAAGTGAGGTCGCCGTTGGCCTTATCCCCGTAGGGGCGACCGGTGGCATCCTTTCTGATACCAACTTTTGTCAGGGCGGGCATTGCTAGAACAGCGCTCTGTTTTGTCGCGTCTTCTATGCTATCCCTTAAGTGCAACTTTATCGTGAAGTTTTCTCTTATTGGGCACGGCTCGTCGGCTCCGGGCTTAACATCTGCTATTAATGCCACGGGAAAGGAGATGCAACCACTCCGTGATGTCTTGACATCATCAACAAATTCTCTGATCGCCAGATCATTATCATCCCACTCGGTTAAATCTGGCTCATGGGCCTCTAAATGCCTGACACGGTTATTCCAATAGGGAATCCACATCAACGCATCGAGCGTAATTCCCGGCCCTTCAATAGAATCCGGATCTATGTCGGGATTGAATAATAAATTCTGCGGTATTGGCTTATCATCACGCCGTGGTACGGACTCTCTAGAATATGACAAAGCATTAAGTCCGAGCAAGTCCAGATTCTCACTGTTAAAGGTACCCCACTCGATCTCATCTCTGGGGTCATTCCACTCCCACTCACCTATATTGTCGTATAAAACATACGAGCCTCTGTTGGTACCTTCAAACCTCCACGCTTCCATCGACCCGTATTTGTAATAGGAATCATTTTCTGCGTCGACTAGATCTCCATCAGCACCGTCAGCCGGGTTTCTGATATGAAACATGGGAAATGGATCTTCCCTGTCTTGCCAATCACCACCCCCAAACCAGTTGGAGTTTCGTTCACCCTGTGCATTTAAAAATAATTTTCTAAACGAGTATTTACCCTTCTCGTCATAGGTATGCCAAAATTCATAAAGCGTACCTGTAGTGAACGAGCCTAAGCCTAACTGCCTCAGAAACTCACTGTCGTGAGTAAAGACATGATAGTCGTTAGCCAAATTTTTGTTTTTTGAAATGTCTGCCATGTTATTCTTCCTCCTGTTCTGGCCCTCTTCTTTGTTCCACGTCTTTTTTCTCTTGGGGTATTGCTGGGTCTTGTGGAAGTCCGTTGCCCCAAGGTATTAACTTAATGAAGTTGCTCATAGGTTGCGACACAAAATTGGCACCCTGCTGCGCAAGCTCTATGCCGTCCTCCATAAGCGATTGGGCATTTCTGATATCCTCAATGGTTCCTTGTACTGTATTTACTCCGTGTTTTATAAGCTCTCCGGTATCAACTAACGCTTTTCCGAGTTGCGATGCGGGGCTTCCGTTACTCCATTCTTTTTTATATGAAATAAGCATATTTGACTTGTCTCTCTTGCCCATCTCGAAGTCTGAGAATGTCTGCTCGGCGTTGGCTGCCTGATCTAATATTTCCTGCCCGCCACCCCGAAGCACTGTCTCGTAAAGGTTTTTATTAGACAGGGTTTTGCCCATTCCGCGCCTGATAGCGTTGTTGTTTTGGTCTTTTATTTTTTGTCTCTCTCTGGTAATTTGAGCGATATTTCCTTCCTTCTGCTTTTGCAATTTCCCAAAACTAGAAGTGTATAGATCCATTTTTATTGTTGTGCTTATCTTGTCTTTTGATATACCGGTACTAATCGATGTAACCAACGGGCCTCCTAGCTTGAGAGTCTTAGCTAATGAAACTCCAGTAGGTGGTTTTGGGATCACAAAACCTCCTCGTTCAGAAAATAGTAGCAGACTGTTGGAGAACTGTGCTCTTAGGTAGCCAGCCTCGTTCATGAGTTGGTAGCCTCCAAAATTCCAAGGCGCCAAATTTTCATCTTGTTCAAACTCTATTTTACCACCGATGTTAGAAACTCCCGGAGAAAGCGTTGCTGGGTCTAGTGATGCATTTGAAAGCCAAGGCCCATACGATCTTTCCATCGACATAAGGGGAATAGCCACCATGTCTGGGTACACAGGAGAGGGTGAGATGAAGGAGAGCTGGTTTTCCATAGCCGCCACAGTAGCATGTTTCAGAGCCTCTTTGCGTGCTTTCCTAGCATCATTGATTTCACCTACTGTAAACTGTTGTAAATTTTCACACTTCTCATCAACATCACCGTTTGTTATAACTGCTGGCTTGTTAAACTCCTGCAATCCCTTTACAACGTCTCTGGTTTGCAGGCTATACATACTCACCGTTTCGTAGGAAGATAAAGGGCCGTCGCAGTATCTTAAATCTACAGTTGATGTGACCATGCCCGGCAGCGTTACCAAAGCGTATACATGATTTGCAGATAGCTGACTCTTGGTGGAGTTTACAAGCTGAACTGTCTGTAGGTCTATGCTTGCGATGTCGCCAGCGAAAGTGCCCCATCCAGCCCACGGCTTTTCAGATGGGGTCGTGTCTTGAACATAAACAGGCTTGCCGTCTATAGCGCCTCTTCTGTCGAAGTCTATTGTATTTACAGTAGTGTCATCATCCTCTGGGGTGTGGGGTGAAAAAACGGGTATAACCTTCCTAACCACTCCACTGGGAACTAAACACTTGGACTCGTCTTCGGGGGTATCAGGGTCGTCATCCAGAGGAACTTTTATAATCTCCATTCGGGGGGTTGGGACAACGAGCTTAAAGCCCCTCGCAAACACCTTTGTTGGAACAATAGTCATAGGGGGAGGCATATAAAGTTCTTCATCTACACTGCATTTTACAAACGCTAGAGAAGGATTTTGCCTGTCCAGTCTTTTATCGTCTGCGGCCTTAGCCTGAACTTGATCCATTGTCATGGACTTGTCTGGGTTGACGTTATCTAACTCCTCCATTATGTCTGGGACTATAAAACCGTGATTGTTTATACTCTGCTGAGACATGCTACCTTTTGCTATCTTTGAGAAATCATAGAAGTGACTATTATCAAATCTTACATAGCACGACATTCTGCCGTTTTGACTCACGAAGTTTTGGGCATCTAACGGAGTCAGGGCTTCCCTCAAGTCTTTTGGAAGCGCCCTTGTTTCGTAAACATTGCCCACTCGCCCATCGCTCATCCCTTGGTTGGGATGGATCTGAAAACCACGTAGCTCGTGATTAACATAGCCACCCTGAGACTCCGGCTTGTAGTTGTGTTCCCACCTGTCCGCAAATGGATTATAGTTGGATTTTAAAGCACCGTTATTATAACCACGTAGAAATGCGGCATTTACAGCATAAGTTTGTTCAAAATCTAAGTAGTCCTCAAACACGTCCTCAAAACTAAGCTCATCTCTGAGGGATTGGAATGTGGTGATCCAATCTGATCCAGTATAGTAATATGCACTTGTCGCCGTAACCGGAATTGGCTTAAATCCAAACGGCCCAGTCTTGATGCTCTGCGCGCTATTGGACTCGTCCCAGTAAGTCACGCGGTCAGAAAAATTCATATTGGTTTTGTTGGGAATCTTAACCAAGAATTTTTTGCCCAAATTTTCCGAGGCGACCCGTTTCACAAATTCGTAGACCTTCATGGCATTTTTCTCGCCCTCTTTTGCGAGATGTGAAACGTTCTTGACAAGCCTATCGTTGTTCTTGATGTGATCCCTCAGTTCGCCCATGAGTATTTCATCTTGTTTGGCCTGTTGCTTTAAATCTTTTTCCATCTTTACGGCAAAAGCCTTTGCTTCTATTAGCGCAAGCCTCAGTGCGTTCAGCTCCATATCCACGGCAGCGGCAGCCTTGTATGCTAAGTCGTTTGAATATGCCTTCCTTAGCTGAACGAGTTTTAGGTGTATGTCTCTTTCTATTTCCTTGGCACTTTCTAAAGCATTCTCCGCTAATAGATTAAAAAACGGAGCATCCTTGTCGGCTTTGTCCTTTAATCTTTCTATATTGCTCCTTATGCTAGACAAACCATTTATAACGCTAATAACGCCACCCTCTGGTATACCTATTTTTTCAGCTCTTTTGTAATATAAAGGGTATCCATAGGGTGGAGCGCAAGGGCTAGCTGGAAGATCATCTTCCCCCATGTAGTTTTTATCGGATCGCCATACACAGCGAGGTACAGAGACTCCATACTCACCATCAAACGCGACCTTTAGCTGCTCCTGCAACGGTCCCGAGGGAAGGCCTTCTATATTTTCCATGACATCGGCTGGGACGTGAGCATCAAATAATTTTTGCGGGCCTCGTAATCTCTTCATCCACTGTTCGTCGTACTTCAATAGGAAAGTTTTCCATTGTTGGTACGAAACGAGTGCCGCTCTAAGCTCAATCTCGGTAGCTATGTAATAATTTCCAACGCCGTATGCATTGAGGGCAGTGGCGTCTAGACATATTTGTTGATATGAGCCAAACCCCTTGGGGATAGTAACAGCTTTGTCTTCACCTATAAAACCATAAAATGGAACGACCTGTTGTTTTAGCATTGTGCGGAGAGACCATTTTTCCCTCTCCATCAGATGAATCTTACTGTTTTTTCCATCCTTATGCTTTCTTAGCTCAACATCATTTCTATCTTTGTTGGTAGTGAAGTAATGCATGTCCACCTGTTGGGCGCCAGCTATGAACTTGTCCGTGGTAACATTAGACAACTCGTATCCCAAGTCTTGATTTTCTACCTCTACGTCACTATCTTTTAAATCATCTAAAAATGACTTGATCGCCCCATAAGAGGGTGGCTTACGCTTATCAATTGCGTCTATCCTTATGATGCCGGTGATTATTTGACTGGCAAACTGAGGGTAGTCATTGATAATACTCTGATTAAAATCGTACATTATCTTGCAGCTTGGGTGGTCTATTACCGGCAGCAAGGATACAAACAGGTCGTGGCTTATTACGTCACATAACTCCTGAGCTAGCGACAGCAGGTCGAGCTGATCATATTCAAGAAAGAATGTCGGAGGTATCAGATCTGTCGGTATGCCACCAAAGTCTACCACAAACTTATAGCCCCTGAAATCTATAGCTCCTCCATATCCAGCATCTTTGTACTCTGTGGGGAGAAATCCTTCGTAGTTCATTAGGGCAGATAAGCCGTCCTTAATCCTGTACCAAGGCATACCTCTTTCGCTGCGCCTTGCGAACCCCTGCCCCGTGATGGGGAATCTCCTACCTAGCTCATCGGGAAACATTTCGTTTGGTGAGGCATTAAAGAAGGTTCCGTTGTAGCTACCAGCAAATGGGTTCGTTACGTCAAAGAAAGCATAATTGTCATCACCAATAAATATAAAATTCCCGGTATTTGGGTCTACAAGTTTTCTTACAACATTCTTGCTTAAGGCCTTCGCTTCTAAGGACTTTAGTAAAGGCTCGCTGGGGTCATGCTCAAGGAATCCAAAAACGTTTAAAAGATTTTTATTATTGTAAGTTGTTCCAGCGTAATTATTCAGGATAACGCTTGCGTTAGAAAGAATTTCTCTGGGATCGGTAACTTGAAGAGAATAAAGTGGGTCTCCTCCGGGGCTTCTATTTTGCGTATAGCTCTGTAATATACCCCCAAACGCTAAGTGGTCCTTGCCTCTCCACTTGGTACCAAACTTCCATAAGGCGCTTTTATCAACCCAAGTGTTACGCTGATCAGGCTTACCTTTATTTTCTACGCTTCTGAGGAAGTAGTATTTACCCGGAATACTCTCTATTTCTCCATCGGTGATAATTTCCGGAAAGTCTACTGGAGCTTCTAGGGTATCACCATATTCTGGGTACGTGTCATCAAAAGTTTTTCTAAAAGCCTGCTCTATAGTAGCTGGATTGGTGCCAAACTTGAAATACACGGGAGTGCCCACTATCGGAGGGCTGAACTGATCCGCTTTGCCATCGTGATAAGGGTCGTCACCTAATCCTAAACCTGTTTGGTCCGAAAGGTTAAACTCATCATTTACCACATCGAGGGATAGGGTAGTTGTTGTGTCCCCGAAACCAGCATTAAGGTCAAAATTTATTATAGATGCCCCAAGAAAAGTTTGCTGCGGTATGCCCTGAGCGTGCTCTGTCCAGCCAGCGTCTGACAGGGAGCCATTTATACCCTGAGACAAAACTGACTTGGAAGGCCAGCTTGTTCCATATTCCCCAGTGGGAGGTATAATTCCTAGTTTGTCTGACATATCAATTCCTTTAGTTAATCAGTCCGCTAACGGAGATAGTGTATGGGTAGGGGTTGAACACTACAGCTATAGTGTAGTCCGAGACGTACGGTATCGCCATATGCCCAGAAGATTCTGTTTGTACTTCGTAATGAATATATGGTTGAAATAAGTTAAAGTCCGCAGCAACCGGCTTGGTGCCAGTTACGGAAAATTGACTGATAGTGGGTTTTGTTCCTGACATTTTTTATTGTTCCGCTGATTGAAAGTGGAATATACCGCTTTCGTATTCGTTGATTAAATCCAATCTAACATCTGAGCCATACGTTCTGAAGATGCCGGAACTCATCCACCATTCCCGTGTGTATTTTTCCCCTGATCCTAAAAAGTCTTGACCAGAAGGATCGGGAAAAGGAAAATTTATTCCGCTGCCATTATTAAACTCGGGGTTTTGTGAGTAGTCGTAAAAATGTGACCAGCTTGTTACATCTCCAACACCACTAATATTCATGTCAACAATCAGCCCTAGATTTCCAGAATCTGGAATAGGGAAGACGGCGCCTGAAGGATATACGTAATTGCCTGACATTACTTATCTAACTCGTATGTAAACGAAATATTAAAGCTATATGTGCCAGCATGGGGATTCCAGCTTTCAGAAGGCGGCGATATGAAACACTTCCTAACGCCCGGCTCTTTCTGAGGGCTGACTTCCTTTAGTAAATTTGCTATCTGAGTTGCGGTAGGCTCCAACACACTTGGTTTATGTAGTATTAGATCCTTACGGCCAGAACCATAGGGTACTCTGGTGTAGTCCATTACTAAACTTAACGAAACATCTCTCCTGTGCTCTGTTCTACCACCTAAATACTGTAATACGGGGCCAGTTGCTCTACCCATAACCGGAATAACTGCAAATGCATCTCCGGGGTATGTATCACTAATTTCTAAGTTTTCTGATACTGCCCCTGATATTATATTAGTTGGTCTATTATCAAATGACAATTGATAACTTAAACTTCCTTCAAATTTATTGGCTCCAATATTTACTGATGTTGGCTGTGAATTTAAAGGAACGGCAACCATATTGTTTGCACGTTTGTAAATCTGGCTACCAACCCCGAAAAAGCCGGAATTTGAGATGTCATTGTATTTGCTAAGAGCATTATCGTAAGCACTAACCGCTTTCTCTGTGGAATCCACAATAGACTGCCCGTCACTACCCCCGTTTATAGTCCCGCTAGGGCTAAACGAAGAAAGACCGGCGACATTCCCGTCAATAGAGACTGTGACGAAGGGGCTGCTTGTGGAAGAACTTATACTGAGATTAAAGCTTTCATAGGCTACCCCACTAGCTAGGAACCAGTTCTCGGTAACAGAGTAGGAACCACCAGCCTCATCTACGTCCTCAGTCCTTACTAGATTGTATCCACCATATTTATTAACAAGATCAAGGGTTCCACTACCAATTAATTCTACTCCACCCGGAGATGTGCGGAACTTACTGGGGTAAGGGTCTGTGGCGTCCCTGCTTAGTCTGTTGGTAACAAACTCTCTGGCAGACTCCCAAGCAGGAATTTTTAACGGGGTTTGTCCTTCCCGGTGCATGAAGTGAGTTTTGCCAGTAGCATTTATCGAGTGCGATATTGTATATGACCGAGGAGCAATAATCTCGTTATCTACGTCAACAATCTCGCCCCGAGAGTCGTCTACCTGTATGTTCCAAGTCTCTGCATAGTTTTCTATAAATGCTCCGCTTAAGGCGACAACGAGGGTATTCTCCTTCAAAGCCTCCGACCTTCTACCTCCGAGGCCTCCGCTACCAACTGGAAGCAAGGTTCCATCGAGATCTGGCACTATTCCGTCATCGGTTGGGTGGAGAAGTATGTCGGCCTCTAGCGTTATGCTAAAATCTGACCTCAGAACATATGGACCCTCAGTAAAGCTTATACTGGTAACTCTGGGGTAACAAACAATAGCTGGTAAGTCTTCCCGAATATCAGTTATTTCTACTCGCTGCCCATCCTCTGCAAACAGAGCTTTTAATGCCCTTTGCTTACTAAGTAGGGCCGTTGCTGAGTCCTGCATTGGAACAATCTGCTGAGGAGGTCTGTTGATTCCGGTATGAGACCTATTGCTGTCAAATGCTTTGTAGGGGCCGACGTGCGTAGGGGCTGGATTGCTACCGCCAAATGTGGCGGCGTCACGGAAGGGGTATGGGCCATCAAAAGAACCAGCCTGTGTCGAAGTGCTATCTAGTGCGTAAGGAGAGCCTTCGTCCGGAAGAAGTGTACCAGTTAAGCTAATTGTGTAAGTAACACCAAAGGTTTCCCCAGCACCGTTCTTTAAAATGTTAGTATTAATACTAATAAGTGGTGTAGGTCGAATCGTACATTCCGCCGCCGGATTGTTCTGGTATCTAACTCTAATTGGCATTATTTACCCCTAACTCTTAAATTCAAGTTTTCCGTAGTCTGGGTGCTCACAACGTTCATGTTTAACGAATTGTTAGCGGAACCGCTAGGAGCCGTAATGTATAGTGGCATGTCCCCACTTGGCGTTCCGCTCGCTCCGGCAGTCCTCAAACTCATATTATTATACACATATGCAGAAGGAGCGCCTGATAACATCATATTCATTGCGCCAGTTGCAGTAACAGGTTTTCCAACAGTTATCAGGTCTAAAGACGCGCTTGTGAAGTTGCCTCCAGCGTAGTCCCCAATCACATGCTCTATAAATGGTCTGTGAGCTACAAAGCCTTTTGTGGCAGGATCAAAACCAGAGGCCTCTACGTATAAATCTCCGTGCTGGTTGGCGAAAACTATGCCTGAAGTATAGTGCTCTTGCGGTCCACCTGTAGTATTCTGGTAAACCCTACTAAGTAGCATATTTCGCCCATCTTCCGTCTTCGCTCCAAATATCTTAACATCGATCCAGCTTCCTGAGTTTGGTATAGCTGGTGTCTGCTCTCTCAGCATCGCATCGTATGTGAATGCAGCTCCAGCGTCTGTTACTCCACTAGATATGTGGTTTCCGCTAGTCGGGTGGTCGTGGAAGGGGCTTCCAACAACTAATGTATAGTCGCTATCGCCTCTCTCTGACCTGTACACGGACACAGATTTTCCAAAGTTGTCATTTTCATTACCGCTGGCCTTCAGGTTGTCTGCTACAAACACACTTCCTGAATTGGAGTGATATCCGTGGGCAACGAGTTTTTCTCCATACGTCCACTGTTTTGATCTCTTAGACCAGTCCACTATGCTATGTCTAAATCCAAATGCTGCACCTCTATTAAGTACAACAACTCCGCTACCAGAGAACCTTGTTCTATTTCCAGAATCTCCCAAGTCAAAATATTGATGTAGTGGAGTATCGAACTCTGGATTAAAGCTTTTTCTCTGGAAGGCTGTGTTGAGGTTGTTGGTCACAACGGCTCCGCTATAAATATGATCGTGCAGTGTCTCAAAATCGTGATTCGGTGCGCCAACTACCAGCATATCAGCGTCAACAGCCACTGAGTAGCCAAACTGATCGCCTCTTCCAGCGTGTGCTAAAACAAAGTCGCTATTAAGGTCGTGATTCCCGTATACATTTTGCAGATGTGAAACTGTGCAATTGTCTATCCCTACATTTAAGCTGCTAGGCTTGATCTTTTGTATGAACTCCCAAGGTAATTTTTCGCTAACTACATTCCTTCCGCTTCCGGTTTTTTCAAAGTAGAATACCGCACCAGCTCCGCCATTCTGACTGACTGATATACCAGACCTAAATGGATCATTCTTAACCTCGTGCCACTGAACTATACCGCTGGTTCCACTGGCTACATTTTCAGAGATGAACCCATTGAATGGAGTCCCTACGACAAGCTTCTCGTTTGACAGGTCTACGGAGAACCCAAACAGATCTCCCGGACACCCAGAAGTAAAGTAGTCGAAATCTAGATAATCTTGACCATTATGCACTTTCATAAGATCATTGACCCCGCCTATCTTACCCGCGTCTAGCAGGAAGTCCCTCTCTGAGCCATCGATGACATACAAGCCTTTATCTAAGAAGTCTCCGCTGAACCGGGGGAAGTTTGCATAGCTGGGATATACGCTCTGTGTAAAGTATTTAACTTCCTGAGCAATCTTGAGTCCTGTTTCGGGATCTTTTGGTCTGTATACATCTGCTGGATGTCGTGTATCTTCATCGTCTATGTATTTTGAAACGTCCGTCGAGGCTCCTCCACCATAGAGAGGTGGTACGGTGTTGTCTATGCCCCTAGCAGCATAGTACTTTCCTGCACTTCCTCTCTCTGGAGCACGAAGCTTCTGTGTGAATTGGAACTGTCTATTCGTACTCACAAGATCAAAATCAAACCCTAGATCACGCCTATCTCTCTTGTCAGGACTGACTGGGTAAAGGCTTCTAATGAAACCTTGATTTTCACCAATAGAATCGTTTCTGTAGTGTGGACATTGCCCTTGTATTATTGTAGAGTCGGAGATGACCACTATCTTCGACCGCCTGTATCCATTTTTACCATCGGAGAAATGTTCAAACTCTTCCGCTGCCACAATTGGGCCGTCTTCAATTTCTTCTTCGCCTCTTGGTGGACAGCAATTCTTTGGATCTTCATCGCAAGGCGGAGCATCTTGAGGGCAGTATTCCTCACTCGGATGCTTGATGGGTCTAAATTCTCCCGGTATCACACCGCTAGCTGCTGGAATTGTAGTACATTCCTCTCGACAATCCCAACCAATTTGACGCCTCTTGGTGACAGGCTTATTGACCACACTTCTCTCTATTGGTAGCGGGAACCCAGATATCCCTATAACGCTGACTGTTTGTGGGAGACCAAACTTTTCTGAGTCATGTTTTGGATTCTTTATACCTCCAGAGGACAGTTTCAGTCTGTTAGTGTCAAACACCACCTGCATCTTACCATCTTTGTGCGCCCTAACGTCCAGATAAGCTGATTGCGGGGTTGCGACATCCGTTTGTACCAGTCCTCCAGCCCCACCTTGTGGGTCATCAAGATTTCTATTAAAGTACCTTATTATCCCAGCATCATTCAGCTTCTCTGTTTCGGTGCAATCTATGTCATGTATCTGCTGGACATACGCATCAATTGGGTATTTTTCATTCTTAGTCTCAGAAACCCATTCAACAAAGACTCGATAGCCAGAGCCAGCCTGAACATCAAACTCGGCTGTCGCGTTGCCCTCTATGTACCAAGTATTATCTTTAGTTACTACTGGGCATTCGTCTTTGATTTGCTCGTCGTACCATGCTAATTTTTTGTATGGCCCGCCTCCAGATATCGGAATAAAGTCCCATTGCGATTCTGAGCCGCCAGACTGATCGTCGCCTTGGAAGTTCTCTGGCTCTTCCCATCTCATAGAAATCTTACCAACGGAGGTTCTGTCTTTGGTATTGTAATTCTTTTGCCATAGGTAGCCGTTATCACAACCATCGAAGATGTCGGAAGTTGAGTCCACCTGCTGGGAAGCGACATCCTTGTCTCCATAAGGACAGCAATCTTGTTCGTTAGAGTGCTTGATAGTGTCCCGACCGGCTTGAACAAAGTAGTCGCCCTTGCAAGGTCTTGAAAATGGCCTACTGTGTAAGCCAAGTTTCTCGCAAAGTACTGATACGTTATTGGCGTATTTTTGTCTTTTCTTGATATCCCAAGCGGAGTAGGTTATAACGAGCTTTTTGTCTCCGTTCTTCAGCCAGTTCTTTAGTACGCTTATGTCGTCGTCTGTTGGAACACCGTCTGGATTAGCCACCCAGACCGTATCTGTCACCTCAACAGAGTCTATGTCTGTACCAACACTATAAGCACCATCTTCCGTCACCCTAAACCCAAAGGATGTTAGTTTAGACTTTAAAATGGACTTGCCGTACGCATCTGCGAACGAGGATCTGTTTGTCCAACCTCCGAGCTGAACAATGTGTCCCGGTGACTCACAGCTCTTCTTGGCAATGTTAGTGTAGAAAGACAGATTCTGGTCATCGTTTCCGCCGAGCAGTAATGGGTCTCCTCCTCCATCAGAGAAGCTGGTGTTGTTTTCACCATTGGTTGATGCTAATATAAACACTCTATTGTTATTGTCAACATCTTCACCAGCATCATCTTTGAATATATAGGGTTCTTCTAGTAAAAGAATAGACTCCTTGGAAAGTACAGGATGATCAAATGTAACTTTTACATCCTCTCTGACCGCCCCGACACCCTTGATTATAGCATCCCTACCGTTAATAGGGTCGGGGTCTACAAATCCACCCTTATTGTTGGTCATCTGGAAATCTTCAAAAGTACCTACAATCGCTGAATTATTATCTCCAGAAGCGGAGAGGAATATATTTGGAAGTGGATCATCTGCAAATTCACATGTTTCTACATATCTGTCTACCTTGTAGTATTCCCAGATTGGATCACATACTTCTTCACAGAAAGTCTCCTCTGGTCTAAACCAGTATTGGTCAGGTAGGAACTCAGCCGCCGTTAAGATCGGGACTATATCCTGATATGGCCTTCTGATTTTGGGGTTTGGTGCCTCTGGGTAGTCCTTGCAACCCTGTGCTGGATTCGTGTTTTCAAAGTGGAAGGGCCAGTTTGTTTTGTACTTTATCTTCCTCGGGTTTTCTCCGGCTGACAAGCATTCGGAATTCCACTGTGCTCTGACATCACCTAGGTGTCTAATTGGTAGATTGCACACATCGGCATTTTTATCGTCACAAGGTGCCGTCTCTACATAATCTTCTAGCCCCAAACCAGATATATCAATGACTATCTTGCCTACACCCTTGGCGAACATGTTGTTTCGCTGAATTTTTGAATCGAAGGTTTTTGTGTGTGCGTATTTAGGTACAAACGACTTTGTAACATTCCACCTGTCGTTGACTACCTCCTCTGCGGTCTTGCACTCTTGTAGGGACTCATATTTGGTGTCGGCGGGCTTGATCCTCATTCTGGAACCAAGTTTTTCCAAGAGATTATTGGCTATATCGTTTGACTCTCTGTAAAGGCCATCCTCTTCCCACAGTGGATCATTGCCGACTATGACTAATGTTCTGTCACCAAGTGCTAGCCAATTTTTAATATTGTCAACGATTTCGTCGCTGGCTGCGTCTAGCTCTGGTGTAATGATAAATGCCAGTCCCGCATCTCTTGGGATTTCTATCTCTGAGAATCCCATTCTTCTGAATGGTCTATTGTCCTGACTGAAGTAGGAACCCATTCTATCGTAAGAACCCTGCTCTCGTAGATCCTCGTGAACAGACCTGTCGAGGTTACCAAACCGCGTGAACTCAACAATGCCACTATGAGGCGCGTACACTTTTGCCTCAAACATACGGACGGCGCCAGCGTTTGTGTAAGACGCAAAGGTCTCACTAGACCCCTTTGTGTACCAAACGTTCGTGTCTTCAAAGAGGTTTGTGGAATCTGTTGGCGCCCCAAAGGCAATAATGTCTCCATTATCGCTAACAGATGTGCTATAACCCAGTCGTGATGTACTTTGGAAAGCGTCCGCAATAAATCTCCAAGTACCAGTAGAAGTAATATCACTGTACTTATAATTGAATATAGGCTTGTAGAGTTGAATGGTCTCCTGACCCTCTGTTTTCCAGAAATTCTCATCTGTTCTAAGCCATAGTTTATTGGTATGCGAAAGCTCGTGGTATACTTGCTTTTGTGCTATGTCTGTTCCAGACTCCCTGACCAAGTTTGTATATCTGGCCATAGGGGTGTCTAAGTTTCTGTAGTTTATCCAGCCACTGATGTTATTATACATCCTCGTGTTTTCTGCGTCCTGCCTTTCGTAGATCTCGCAGGGGACGTGTGTATATGGGGAACCGATGGATATTATTGACGTATCTTTACTTATACCAACCGAGTGGCCAAATCTGTCATTGTATTGTGTCGCACTCAGTAGGTGATCAGTTCCAACGGGATCATTGTTATTACGAGTCACGTCTCTTTCGCTATGCGAAAGAATTTCCTGAACACAGTTGAATTTACCGCTTTCTTTCTCAAATATAAATACTCTACCGCCGGATGCGGGCGGAATCTGGAATTCGTTAGCGTCGGATTTTGCCCACTGTTGTCCAACCCCACTTGTGATAACGCTAAGTAGTGGGTAATCTGTATTTGTAAACTTGGTATTTATTAAGTAGCCAGAATCAAGCGTGTTGTTTATAAGGGTCTTGGATGTCTCAGCCCAATCTTCCGACTTGTAGGCCTCAACTTTGACGTGTCCAGACACTGCCGCTGGAACTTCTGGATTAGCTGTGCCACTAGCAAAGCTGTACTCTTTGTAAAACTCTATAAAGTCATCAATAACATCTTCGTTGGTGTCTTTCATCTGGAAAGCTCCACCAAACTCAGTACTACCGCTTTCGTCCCTGAATATGCCCATTATTGGCGGTATTCCACTGTGCGGCTTATATGTTGATGGGTAGGGGAATATCTCTTTGAATGCTGAAACTATTCCGCTATACATGGAGTTGTATACATTTCTTTCGCCAAAGTCGTCGACAAGGCCGTTGTCATCCATCCTGTTGATGTAGTGATGTCTGAAAAAGCTTTTGTATTTATCGGGTACTGCGGGGGTCTCGTCATCGTGATTTACAAGCTGGAATACCAGTATCTTGACATCGAGACTCGCTTGGAATTCGTTGGCGGTGCCAGCGTTCCACGGTGCAGAGAAATATTTATACAGGTGTTCCCATCTCTTGCCGGTATTCCCTATACCCTTTATCTTGGAGTCTTCGTATGAGAACTTATCTACAAACACAGCCATGCAGGATGTGATGCCGGAGGATTTTATCTCAGGGAATTGTCGTGACCAAGCTGCAAATGGAGCACCAGCAACGATAGTTTCCCTGTCTCCGGAAACACCGATGTCTAAGGAGCTACCAAGCCTTCTGCCTTCCTGACCCACATTCCACTTTTGCCCAGATATTGTGAACTGATCAAACTTCAGTACCTCTTCTATTACTTCACTGACGTAATCTCTTCTAAAGCCAGATGGAAGCATGAGTTTATCTTCCATTTGCCATGAAGCCTTCTCACCGGCTACGTCTGTATCTCTTCTGTATAGGAATAGAGAACCCGCATCCGGTATTGCGTATCCGGAGGCATCTGGCACTTCTATTCTGGTAGAGGCTACAACCATAAGATCGTCAGTCACCGCCACTGTCTGACCGAAGTTATCCGCTACGTTCCTGCCGGAATCTGGCGTGATAGAGGCGTTACCACTCATGTATGGATAATCACCTACCAGTTTCACACCTGAATATACAATGTCGGTATCGCAATCTCCATCGCCTTGGTCTCCGCTTCTCCAGTTAGGACCGCAAGTTCCATATTCCCATTCTTCAAAGTCTCTGGGGATCTGAATTGAATCTGTAGAACCGGTCGTGACCTTGAGAGTCGACTGGTAGGGAGCATTTGGAACAAGTCCAGTATATTTTCTAAACCCGTAGTAATTACCGCTGTAGCCATAGCCTCCAGAGAAATTAATTGCTCCGGAATTAGTGTAAGTCTCAACCGCTCTAAAGATACCACCATCGTTACATGTTTCTGGTCTCCAGACCGTTTCGTCTGTGATTAAAGCCTTATCTATAGCTTTTCTAGGACTATCGCTATCGCAAGCTCCATAGCCAATTAGGTCTACTCCGCGAATTTCATTGCTGATATCCAAGGCCGAGAAGTCATTGTCTCTTTGGTCTATCCCAACCCCGTAATTTTGATTAAACCATCTTAGGTATACAGAGCCAACACCTCCGTAATTAGGTATGAACAGGTTAACCCCAAGGCTCTTGTCTCCGCCATCCGAGCTAGAACCTGTCGTATGCTCTGAGGAGGCTATACTGGTGACGCCATCACCAGCATAAGCTGTTAAGTTCAATGTGCCTGAAGATATAAATTGATTGTTGACTATAACGAGTGGCATCGTTACTTCTGGCAAATTGCTGGTCAGAGGTGCAGAGCCTAAGATGTATACAGGCATATTTCCAGAGGATGGACTTAGACCGCCCTTGATATTGTTCTCAAGCCTGAGCTGCATCGAGGTGAACATGCCGCCGTCAACCCCAGAGTGGGCAAATACATTTAGCGGCAATAATTGGCCACTAGGTGTATCGACCAATCCATCGTTTGCAACTGAGAGTGGCATCTGCACAGAGGAAGTGCCATTACCGTTTGTTATAAGGTTGAATGACCCACTGCCGTCAACAACAACATCGCAACAGCCACTAGTGAGCAGTGCCATTCCCGGAGGATTCCAAGAACTATCGGCGACACCGATAGCGATAGCGTGTAAGCTCATGCTACCGTCGCGTCGGAAGGTTCCGCTAGCATTTAGTTGCAGTCCCGACTCATGAATAAGTACCGGGCCAAACGTATTTAAATTCAGCGTGCCGCTATCTTTAGGTGCTTTTGACAATGTGTGTAAATTAACGGAGGCTTTGAGTGTGTCTGTACATCCGCTGGCGAATAAGTTAAAGCTACCCGAGTTTGGTGTGCAGGTAACGAACGCATCGTCCATTCTAACGTGAGCACTATGGACATCAATGTTAGAGTCAAAAGGTCCACCAGAAGGATAGATCAGGTCGTACTGCAAGAACATATCATCTACGTCTTGTGAATAATACTTTTCAGTAAATTCAGTGAGCCTAGGTTCTTGGGGGAACAGTGACCATTGTTCCGATTCGTCTATCAGGTTTTGATAATCAAACTTGCTGCTTAATTTCATCATGCAGCTTGACGGTTTTATGTAGTGTATAGCCCTGTTTACCAGACCCCAGTTAGACTCATTGGGAGTCCAATACGGCTCCTTCTTCTTTGTGTAAAGACTAACGACAAGTCGTGGGCCTGAGAAATGATCTTGGTGTGAGTGCTTGTGTTCCGAGCATAGGTCAAATGTGGTAGGTCTACATTCTGGCCACTCTATGCCTCCACTAGACCTGTGTTCAATCACTGTATCTACGACCAGTGCCTCATCGGCAAAGACATAACCAATGGGAAGATCTTTAGTTATTCTCTTGGCTACTGAGTAGAAGTTGTCCGATGTATCGCTGAGATGGAATCTCAGGAAGTCATTTTCTATCTGCGTATGATAGGAAACGCCGCTACTGACGGTGGATGGCCAAGAGCTTAGGGAGAGGCCGTTTTGGTTTTCGTATGGGACACCACTACTTCTCAGGTGGAAGCTGATCAAGTCTTTACCAGTTCTTTTTCCGGGTCTACTGGCAAGGCTAGAGAAGCCAATGCCAAACTCACGGTTCTGGAAGCCGCCTAAGTTCCAATCGGAATATGTATCCTCATCTACATAATCCCACAGTTTGTAAGTATCGTTACTGCTTGGCTCTCCCGGCTCGAAGAATTTGACTCTGTGACTTTCAAGAAACTTCTGAGCAGTAACTTGCTTGTAAGTTGCGTCTGCATTGGTTTCTACAATATTCGTACCAGAACCGTACACGCCACTAGTCCAAGTAGAAATACCAAACTCTGACAGCAACATGTTCATACCAACGCCCGAACCGTCAGAATGGCCGACGATCAAGTTGGCGCTGTTGGTGTGTTTTGTAAACTGTGCAGATGAAGCGCGTAGATTGCTCCAAACTCCAGAGTGTAATTCATTATCTGTGTAGAGTTTTAGTTTCTTGCTTGAGTGATCATTATATGTTAATATAACAGAGAGTGGATATTGGTAGCCACTATATTTGACAGTGTCTTTAACGCTGATAGTCGTTCCGTCGATAGCCTTCGCGTAACCACAGAGGTATCCATCGTCATAACCCAACGCAAAGTCCATGTCCGAGGCGGTTGACCATTTAGAGAGGAGAACGCCGGATTGGAACAGGTCATAGCTAGTACCGGAAGCATCCACATCTGGCGTAAACCTTGTGAATACCGAGAACCCGCCGGAGGCATCAATGTTGCCAAAGTTAATATTTTGATTATGGCCGGATACTCTAACGATATTATCAAATGCGTCTGCGATGTGACCATACAGTTCGTGCTGTGAACCAACGCCCAATGCCCAGTCACTCGTCCTGTAGGCGGCGGCGGCGTCCACATGTGCAGGAGCCTTGGAACTGAATAGGTTCTGGCTCTTGAATCTCCAGCCTACGTTCTTGTATTTTTCTGGTGTGACGTTGAATAGTCCGCTAGCCCCTCCATACCCTTCACCTAGCGTTCTGGACTTGACGTATTTGCCTTCCACATAGTCAAAGTTAAAGAATCCTGATAAGAATGGGAACTCAAGCAAAGGATTGTTAAAGCCAAAGCTAAACTGGTCTGTGTCAAACGGACCTTGTACAGTACCTTCAAGGCCTCTCCACCTTCTAGAGTAATTACTCTTTATACTAGAGGGTGTGGTGTAAGCGTGAGGTATGTTTTCTATGGTAGATAATGGGTTGTATCCAGAGCCAGCATTTATAATACTGTCATTTGACTGCTTTGTTGTCGGGAATATCTTGCCCTCACCTCTGCCGTCCTGTATTTTACCAAGACATTCTCCGCCTTGTACGCTAAGTTTAAGTCCAGCTTGGGGCGCATATCTAACTAGAAGGTGGGCGCTGGCGATTGCAGCACCGCTTGGTAGCGGGTAAATATCTAAGAACAAGTGCTCAAGCATGGAACTGACGTTGTAGTTCCTAGACAGCCCTATCTCTACATCGTCTGGGTATATCTTGAGAGGTATCTCGTAATCTGCAAACTCTGTGGTATTTACGATAGGGTAGTTTGTAAGGGAGTAGTGATCCCCGCCAAGGTTACCACTGGTTTCCAGATACTTCTCTCTTTCAGAAATACTTCTGGTGGATAAAGCTAAGTCATCGCTATTTGACTCAAAACCGGATATTACTGGGTGGTTTCCATCGCTACCTATTATCTGGTTATTTATCTGTACCGACATGGGATTCTGAAGGAATCCGCTTGGAGCTTTCGTTACGTTGAGTAGCTTGTCATCGCTCCAGCCAACCACATCTAATACGTAATCACGAGAACCAGATGCTTTCTTGGCCTTGATTTTTAATGTAATGGACTCTATTTCCATGTAGTTATGATCAACGCCCGCTGGCACTCTAGTCTCAGTGTTGAACGCTCCACTGGGATTAAACCATATCGGACAATTATTTTGATCAAATCCACAACCAAATGCACCTTCAACTATCTCATTGACTTCCCCTCGACCATACCCAAACTTCATAATCATTTTGCCGGAATCGAGATGTGGCCCGATAGTCTGAAGCTCGGCGTAGTCTAAGACGGAGTCTCTCTGTAGGGCTTTAACTATTTGCTCGGAGCCGCAAGTGTCTAGGTTATTACCAAGCACAAGGCTGCTGGGGCCATTCTTGTGATTCCATACACTGCTGACTGCGGGGAAGATACCGCTATTGTGAACGTCAGCCAGTGCGAAGAATGATGGCAGGATCTTCTTCTCTAATCTTCTGCCTTTGGACGGCACATCTAAGAATAGGTTAAAGTAATTTTCTCTTCTCGGACCCGTTGAATCTCCAAGCCAAGAACCTCCGCTGTTGCAAATCTCGATAGCGGAAATCCTGATACCTTTAGTAGGGTTGATCAGAGACTGATCCTGTGTAGCGAGTGGGGCACCGTCCAGCGCTAAATAGTCGTCTTCAGTAGCATACGTTGTATGCATTACGTAGTCTTCTTCAAAGCCTTCGCTGAAGCCTTGGTCAAACGCATCGTCTCTTGGTGTGACCTTGACATCAAAGGACATTCGATAGCCGGATATTTCATGGGTATAGGGGGTTTCCCTCCTCTCCCAGTCATATTCGTCAAAGACATTGGTTTTGGGTTTAAGAGAATATGTAGAGAAGTTTCCGATTGTGTCAGCATTAGAATAATCTACATCTCCAAATAATGTAATGTCCTCATACTGAACCATCAAATTACCGGACGGGTCAAGGAACTTTACATTCTTGATTTCGTATATGGGCGCAATCCTTGACTCATAGTTTGTGAGGGGGGCGGATGCTCTAATTCTGAAGGTCGTGTTTTCCGGTCTTATGTGGAAATTTGTAAGCTCACTTTTATATTGGAACAAACCTTCTGTGTGGAAAGTATTGGGAGTAATCCATGTGTCCTGATCAGAAATGACAGAGCCTTTTCCGAGATGCTTATGGTAGTCATCCCCAATTATAACCCCTTCGTCGATTTGGGTGTAAAGAGTACCACTCTCTAGGTTTTTATCTACGAACCCTAGCATACCAGCGTCTATTTCTAGATCACCGCTGGGGTAGAGTTTTTCTAAGCATTTATATTCGCCAAAGTTGCCAGCAAACTTGTCTAGGAATGTTGGAGACAAAACAGCCGCAGGATCAACAACCTGATTGAGGGCATAGTCAGCCGTCATTGCCGTACTGGTTATCTCACCCATACCCGTCAGATGTGACAAAATACTCGCCCTAGCTGAGAGCTTAGAGTTGACACTGCTGGTCACGCTAAGGGTGGCGGATACGCCACGAGATCCGGTGGCGTTCGCGCTAACAGACACCTCAGCCACACAGTTGGAAGATCTGAGGTTAGATATGCCATTGATTCTAGCTTTAAATACATCGCCAGCCCCTTCGTGCGAAGAGGAAGCGTCTTTTATGCAAAGGCACTCTAAGTTTTTAAAACTTTTGACTGACATTTATTTTTCCTGTTTTCCTAGTTATCTACCAAGCCACGGCGTTTGCGTTTGATTCCGCTTCCCCTAGATTTGTACTTCGGAATTTCTCTCGCAACTTCATCGATAACTGCGTCTCTAATATTGTCTTCTATAACTCGTAGTATATTGTCATTTAATAATCTAATATTTACATCAATTGGTTTGAGGATGGCGACACCGACTTCCATATTTGCTAGTTGTTCCAAACCCTTACTGAAGTTATTAAATATTCTTTCCATGTTGGGAAGTGCTTTACCAAATACTGATCCTAGGCTTTTAACCAAGTCACCCATATTATAGTAGCCCACAGAACCGCCCGAAGAAAGATTGGCGGCACCTTGCGCACCGGCATTAAGTGTCTGACCGCTGGCATTCATAGCTCTAAGAATTTGTAAGTTATTACCTCTCTGAACGGCGGCTCTATTGACGACAAATTCGCCCGGAGTAAGCATAGCGGGTACGGTATCTGTTCCTCTTGGAACGAATATACCTCGGTTGGCATAAACTACGCCTCCGCGTGATAAAGGCAGTCCTGCGTCTGCTCGCTCTTGACGGCGTCCAGCTTTGTCCATTGTATTTTTGAAAACAACATTGGCTTGTTCTATCGCCAACTCTGCCTGAGCAATCTCCATCATGGCGCTATCGGCCATCATCTGGGAAACTTGACCGCCCGCCTCAGATAAAGCTCTTCCTTGCGCTCTTAGGTCATTGAGTTCATCTGTGGTGCCGGATAGCACCTGACCGGCCCTGCCGTCCAGACCCACGGACTGTGCAGCTATTTGCCCTGCCTTCTGTAGTGTTGCTTGGTCTGCGCCTTCTGCCTGAAGCTGCTTCAGTGCGTTACCAAGTGCTGCTGGGCCAAAGAGACTGGCTAGTTCTTCATCTCCGCTTCGTAAGGCCGACGCAGCGCCCGCAGTTTCTTGCCCCTTCAGGAACCCTGCGAAATCACCCTGTAATAGTGAGCTGATGGAATCCTGCTCAATTTTATTTCTCTTTTCTATAATCGCAATCTGTTCTTTAGTGGCGGCAATTTGTGATTTTATAAAACCAACCAAATCTTTGATCGATGAGTTTGTTTCTTTTATCCTGTCGGCATCTATGCCCTGTACGTCTCTAAATCCTCCGGCAGCTCTGTCTATTTGCTGCTGATTCATATTGTTTTGTATGCTTGCTGCCACCGCTTGTATGTCCGCAACACTTCCCGTTCTTAACTCTTGTATGCCCGCGTCTCTGGCTCCAAGATTAAACTTGGCCAAATTAGCAGACAACTTTTGATCGGAAGTAAGCTTGGAGCCGCCAAACTCCTCAAACGTCTTCGCAAATTGAAGTTGCGCATCTATTGCTTGACGCTGGGCGGCGATATATGCAAGCTCCGCCTTTCTTCTTTGGTCGGTCAATTTTGCAATAGTTTGTTCATGCTGGAGCAGGGCTTTCGCAGCTTGCATTGCTCCGTCACGAAGCGGGCCGAGAGAACCCGTGATTTCTGCAACAATGCCACTCAAATCTTTATTTCTGACATCGCCCATGCCCGCAATTTTAGCGGTGATTGCAGCCCTGATGTCGGCATCTTTAACGCCCGCTAGCAAGGCGCTTTCTAGTTGCGCTTTCGCCGCCGCTTCATCTCCAGAAGATAGATCTAGATTGCTGATTCTACCTTGTATGGAACCCATAAACTCGTTGGCAGACTGCGCCCTAGAGAACTGACGGTTAATCGCTTGGCCTTGAGCTGTAGTTTCATCTCCGCCAGCAGCAGCAGCAATAACTCTTTGTCTTATCTCGTCTAAAGCTGCATTGCCTTCTGCTCCCATACCCATGTTGGTTGCAGCAGCTTCCACAGTAGCAATAGAGTCTGCGAGGGTCGAGGAACCAGTCTTTAATGAGTTAAGAAATTGATCAACTGCCAGATTAGCTCTATTAAACGCTGACATTACTTTTAGGTTGTCAAACATCGCTCTTGCTGTTGCTCGTAAAGCTTCTTCTACAGCGAAGGCCTGCTTACCCATCCTCAGTAATTGCTCTTTACTGTAGGCGGTGGAGTCTCCCAGTGAAGCGATCTGCGCTTCAACCTCGGCCATAGTTCTAGCGCTTTTTCCAATGCCCTCAGCAAAACGTTTTTCGTTATCTTTAAGCTGCTTCGTCGCTTGCTGCTTTGTTTTCTCGTCGGCATCCCCGACTTCCATTTCCCTAAGAACATCCCTCGACACAGCACCCAGCTGCTTGCCGATGTCCTTCATGTCGCCGCCATCTTCAACCGACTCAAATAATCCCGTAGTTTTAACCTGCCCGGCCTGAGCAGCGGCCTCAACTCCTGCATTTGCAATGTTTTGTTTTATACTTTTGATTAAGTCCGATCCACTGCCGAACGCCATCGCAATCATACCACTCATGCTGAACATCTGACCAAAGCCTTCCATTTTGGCAGCTTCCCTGCCAGCGGATGCCGCACCACTCACATCACCTGCGCCGATGGCTATTTCTTTCTGCCTGTTGGCCATTTCGCCTATCGCCCCGGTAATAGCGCTGAGGGCTTGGCCCGCACCTGCCAGTAGTCCTGCGCCAATCGCTCCCGCTTTGCCAACGGTTGCCGCCCCACGACGCACGCCACCGCCACCTTTGGAAGCTTGATTTTCCTTTTTACGCTGGGCGGTTACTTTCTTAATTGCCTCTGCTTGCTTCTTCGTTAGCTTCTCTTCGTTTTTATCCAGTCTGAGCTTTTTCTTGCTCGTGTTTATGTTTTTCTTTCCCTGCTGCTCTTCTTTCTTGTTCAAGCGGAGCTTCGTTTTCATCCAGCTTAATGAACGTTTAACCAAGCCTTGTTTTTTCTTTTCTTCGGTTACGTCCTGTTTGTCAACCTTAATTCCCTGCTTAGTTGTTTTGTTAGCCTCCCTCGCTGTTTTTATTGCTTTTATGTCATGCTTGTTGAGACTTTCTTCAGCGTTTTCCCTGTTTTGTATAGCTTGTCTGGCTTCCTTGTGGACTTTGTTGTGTTTGTCAATCTGTTCATTAGTATCTCGGGTCGCCTTATGTGCTTCTTGTCTAGCACTATACTCGTTGGCCATTGCATCTTCGACTTCTTGGGAGGCTTTTGCCAAGTCCCTCGTCGCCGCCTCTTGGGCTGCAAGACTTGCGTTGTATTCTGATACACCATCGACAATCTCAGAATTATTATCTTTAACCGCCTTGGCCGCATCAGACTGTGCGTCACGTAGACCCTGTAAACCCAAAGCGTGACGTTCGGCTTCCGAAGTCGCTTTTTTGTTCATAGCAGACGTTTCGGCAACCTCAGCAGCATTGGCGCTGTGAGCGGATTTGGCCTCTTCGAGCGCCATCTCAGATTCTAAAACGGCTTCAGCGGCGCGTGTTGACTTGGCGTCTAATTCGGCTAGACGATCCCTGAGCACACCTATTTTTTGCGAACTTTCCTCAGTCGCAGCGGATGCCTCTGCCTGAGCTTCAGCATCTCCAGCCTTTACTGCTCTTCCAACATCCGCACTTGCCGGGGCAGTTTGAGTTTTAAGTTCTTTCTGAATCCGGGACTCAAGCTCTGCCTTTTCAGTGTCAATACCTTTTTGCGTTTCTGAGGCAGACTTTGTGCGGGCAGTATGTAGTTTTTCTGCATCTTGAACGTTAGCCTCGGACCGCGCCGCCTTACCCCTTGCTTCTGCTTCAAGTTCACCAGAGGCTTTCGATTCTTTCTCTAATTCAACCTGCCTTCCTGCTGCGCCACTTAATGCCCTCGTTGCTCTTGCTTCTTCGGCTTGAAGTTCTGGACGTGCTTCCTTTAAACTCTCAACATTTGCTTCATCTGCCTTTGTCCTCTCTATTGCACTCGTCTCGACTACTTTTGCTCCTTGTTCCGTGATTTCAGCATCTTCCCGAGCCAGTTTGGTGTCCTTGGTGGCTTGCACCTTATCGGCGTGGTCAGCTTGCATTCCTTCAGTGATCGCTGCTTCCTTCTTCGCGTCGGCCACCTGCGTGCTTTCTTGTTGAGACGCATGTACATAAGTGGCCATATCATCTGCGTATGCTCCTTCGGCCTTCTTCTCCTGTTCCTTTTTGGCCTGTTCTTGCTCTTGTTTTCTCGCGTCCAGTTCTGCCGGGATGGTTATATTCTGCTGGGAAGCCGCACCGGCCATCGCGCCTGCCGCCTCTTCGTCTGACAACTCGCCTCCACCTCCGGATGCGCCCTGTTCTTCAGCCGATTGCTTGGCTCCTGAAGCCCCATCTGCTAGACCCTCTAGCTCATCACCAGACTTTTTGCCCCATTTGTCTATTTTCTGTAAAGCAATAACCGTTGCGATAGCAATAGCAACCATTGCTGTGAAAGCACTGACAGCTCTCTCAGCGGCTATAGTGATATTTGCTTGAGCATCAGATGCTTCTAAGCTCTTGTCTCCAAACTGGGATATGATACCATTAAGGCCAGCGATAGCTGCCGAGAAAATCATTAGGCTGTTGCCCAAGCCGCCCATCATGCCGCCAACCCCTCCACCAGCGTTGAGCCGTTGGACTGCGCCACCCTTAGCAAACCCTTGCACGCCCTTTTTGTTCATGCGGTTGAGATTAGAGGCACCTATAGAGGCTGCCGCTTTCTTGTTAAGAACGAACTCGCCCGGAGTTAGAAGGGCGGGTACAGTGTCAGAAGCCGCGCCACCAGAAGCGAACTTTTTTGCCCCCGGCGCCGGTTTGGCAGATTTAATGAACCTTTTGTCAATGAATCTGTCATAGTTTTCACCATCCATCTCGCCTACGAACTTTTTGGCGATAGCTGTATACTCAGTACCCTTGGCCTCCGGTTTTCCGTCAGCAGCTCTGACGTTTTTAGAAATTTCTCCATATAAAAGTTCAAGTCTATTTCTTGCATTTTTGTCGATATGTGGAAAGTCTAATCTCGCTCCTCCACCTGCAAGCGGAGCACCAGTCACTTTACTTGTCAGACCTTCGTTAACATAGCCAGACACTGTGGCAACGGCGTCACTTTTTAGGCTTAGTAAATTATCCTCAAGAGATGTCTTAGCTTTTTCCTTGTCAACATAGATTTTATTGCTTTTTTTGGTAATTGCTTCAACTGCCTCAGAAGCAAAACTGTCGTCAATAGCTTTCCTTAAGCCGTCCGATGAGGCTTCCTTAACCGCTTTATTGACGGTGCTAGTGACCTTTGAGTCTCCGTCGCCAAGAATAAGCCCCCGAAGCTTGCCGTTGATACCGATCCTGATCGATTCAGCAATATCACTTTTCTCTAAGGTGGAGTCATCTATGGCTTTTTTTATTTCCGATTCCGCTTGTTGCTTGCCTACCTTATTTTGTTTTGCGAGATTATCTCGAAGCTTTGTGCTTATTTTACCACCCTTGATAATTGGTGACTTATCAGACATGTTGATCACGTTAGCGAAATTTGGGCCACCTGCTGTAATTAGCGCTTCTTGCTGCTTCGCACCCGTCATAGATCCGAGTGTAGCCTCTTTGGTTTGTGCGAGTTGCGGTTGAGCAACATTTGCCATTCCACGCAATTTGGCAATAGCTTTAGGGTTGGAGATATGACCAAAGGCAGTCTTTTCCTTTGCTACACCGCTTCTGTCATCACCCTCGCTTGGCCTTAAAAAGAATCCAGCCAACCTGTCATCTTGAAGTTGTACAACTGCCCCGCCACTAGCATAGCCCTTGGCGTTCATCTTGGAGAGGTTATTGGTCCCAAGCTTTTTAACGCTACTCTTTCTTATTACAAACTCGCCCGGTTGTAGCATCGCGGGCACAGTATCTCGACTTCCGGTGCCGGGTACCACACCTCCTCTTGCGAAAGCCATGATCTTGCCGCCTTGAGCCTTGCCCTGAACACCCTTGATCGCTGAACCAATGCCCCTGCCAAAACCTCCTATGGCTCCAGCAAACTTGAATGCCGCTAATCCAGCCAAGAGTGGCAACAGTGGTTTGAGGGCATCAGCAACAGAGATAAGAGCATTTGCCAAGTTAAGGGCGGTCTTGACCATAGCTTGAAAAGCAGTGGTTTCTGAAATGCTACGAATTAATGCGAGAAACTCTTCTTTGGTTTTCTGTATCTGAACAGCGAGAGCCTGTTGCGCAGTAGCTGCGTCTTTATCTAAACTGGAGGCACCAGCTATGGCGGCTTGCCTAGCTCTTTCAGCAGTCTCAAATTCCTGCAAAAGAGGAATAACCTTACCAATTTGACGGAAGCCACCAAGCTCTTCAGCAATCTGAATAAACTTTAAATCACCAGCGGGAACATCCGCCAGAGCCTTGCTCAGTCTTTTTACAGCTTCAAACGGACCAACAAATTTACCGTTCAGGTCTGTGAGGTTAACACCTAGATCTTTAAGGTACTGAATGGTCGCAGGTCTTTGAATACGCGTAAGAATAGTACGCAAACCTGTAGCAATGGATTCTGCACTTTCACGAGTCGTAGCACGAATAGATGTGAAAAGGCCCAAGAATTCATTGAGATCGCCACCAGCAGCTTTAAAGACACCACCAGTACGACGAATAGCACCAATAAGGTCGCCAGACTCAACAGCAAACTGGCCCGCAACGGCATTGATAGCACCAAGCTGATCTTTTAGCTTGCCAACTCCTTGCCCAAACTGAGCCAGAATAGCAACAGCACCTTCAGCGGTTTTATTGATGTCTTCAAAGGTAGGCGCAAGAGTAGTCTTAGCAAGAGCGTCTAAAGCAACCTTGAGATCATTCGCTTGGATACCGGCCTGAGCTAAGATTCTGGTAGCACCCAGAAGTTCCTTGGAAGAAGTGCCAAGGCTGGTAGCGAGGCGGGTTATCTCTTGATTTAGCCCCTTAAGGCTGGCAACACTTTTACCTGTCACCTGAGATATCTTGACAATCTCGCGCTGGAAGTCTATGGCTTCACTGGTAGCATTAGCCATAGTATTAGTAAACAGGCTGACAGCCCTACTAGCTACCGTGAATGCGGCGAACCGCTTCAACGCCAGCCCAAAGGATTTACCCATATTATGAGCTGCGCTGGTAGCTTGATTGGTAGCTGCCGTTACCTGTTTAATTTGCTTCGTGGCTTTTGTGGCACCAGTAACCTGTACAGGCACAGAAATACCCTTTAGCTGCGCCTGCATTTGCCGCACAACTTGCTGGGTATTGGTAGGTGCCTGTAGTTTTAATTGTGCAGTCAGTACAAATTTAGACATTTGATCTCTCTAAAATAATTGACTACACTCTCCGCTAGCTCTCCGTGGCGTCAGTTGCTTTTGTAGTTTTCTTTCTGGTCGTGGTTCTTTTCTTCTTTGGCTCAAGGTCGTTGTCGTAATCCACCAAGATGTAATTGCCATCTTCGTCCAGAGGAACCCCATCGGCATCGACCCTATTACCATCATCATCTAGAAAGTGACCAAGCTCATTTATGATCCTCCCCTCAGAATCGACGGTTGTCCCCTCGGAATTTACGAGATTTCCCTCTACATCCGTTAGATTGAACATCGACAACCATTTATTTTCAGGCAGGTTCTTCTCGAAATCTGAGTCAAGATTATAGAGAATATTGCCTAACATGGATGCTGCTGCAAAGGCAATGCTGTCGTTGCTCTTTGTATTGTAGTCTTCCACACTATTATACACTCTTTTGTCGGAATCTTTAAAAAATGTACAGGTAGCTACGAAGTAGTCAAACCTAGCGTTATCTGACAAGGCTTCAGCGGTATTTTCCTCTAAACCAAGCCTTTCTGAGATAAGCTCTCTAAGCTCAATTCTAAGTTTACGCATCTCTAGGGCTAAATCCTTGCCCTCAGACACCTTTGGTCTTTTGCCGCCTTTTCCACGATAGAGGGTCTTCTCAAGATCAGTGATCTCCTTACTGATGTCGCCCTCCTTGTCACTTTTGCTTTTATTCCAAATTCCCCTCTCTTCCATCAGGGTTTTAAGCTCTTTTTTTGTAATGATGTTATCCCTAATGCACTCATTCCAGCGTTTTGCCCTGTGAATGTCTGCTTTTGAGATAATCTCATTTGAAGGTTTAACTACGTAAATAGAAACCTTATCCCCATTATCTAGTGTTACTTCTTGTTGTTGATTAGTCATATTCCTAGTCCTCCTTAGTCTTAACTGGTATATTAATAGAGTATTTTAGCCACTTGACATCATACTGGTTTAATTCCGCATCTACATTTCTAGCCTGAGTATTACCTTTGTCTAATATTTCAGACCTAACCTTTTGAAATGTGTCATGCATTATCTTCTGCTCTGGCGACAGATCCCCTCCGTCTTTATTTGTCCATAAAAAAGAAAAGTGTTCTTCGAGGGAACTAAGCGCCCCTATCATCGTGGTTTCAACCTTCTTTTTTAATATTTTAGAGAGTCTAAATTTAGAGTCAGTCTTGTATCTTTCGTCTCTCTGGGCCTTGTATTCTTTCTGACTTCTGATCAATTCATTAAAGTCTTCCATCTTTTATCTCCTAAATTTCTGTTTATATTGTTCGTTGCTCATCCTTTGTATTTCCAATTGCTTATCCAGCAACTGGTGGTCTTGAAGCGATCCCGCCTCCTGAATTTGCTGCATCCTTTTTTCCTTTACTCTCCTTGAGTGGAAAGTATTAGCAGCGTCGATCTTTTTGGCCTCTTCCTTGTTATCAGTGAATACAAAAATCTCCTGTGAATTGGATATCTTTGAGTTGCTCGTCATGTCTTCCACTTCTGATACTAGCCTCTGCTTCTCTTGTTTCTTTCTTTGGATAATGAACCAGCCGTCAAGTAGATCATCATCCTTTAGGACATCCTCACCGGGGCACTCCTGCGATTCCTGAACATTATCATACATCCTAGACCAAATAGATATATTTCTTTGATCAAAAGTAATTTCTCTTTCTGGGCAATTGTAAAATAGCTTTTGTCCAGTATCTTGGTTCATAAGCCATACTGTGCGGAAAGGCTCTGTCCTAGAAAGCTCTCTCACATCTTGTTCGGATAAAAAGCTTCTTGATAAGGCAGTCCAAACTTTTGTGCCATCAATTGCTGAAAAATCACAAGGCTCACTGCCTAAAAAAGTGCAACGCTTGATTTGCTCTAGGCATTTTTTTGTAAATGCCACACCCTCGCAGGTGTTCTCAAACATAGCATCTTTTTTGTTTTTCTGATCTACTATCGCCCTCTCTGTTGCCCTAAGATAGAGCCTAGCGGTTTCTCTCACTTCTTGCTTGTGTTTATTTTCAAACATTTGGACCTTAAGCTTTTCAATGTTGCTTTCTAGATCCTCAAGTTTTTTGTCGTCCTCTTCTGTCCAAAACTCCTTTTCGTACATCCAAAAAAGCATATCCTCATGCGTCATTACATCTTGCATAAAAGCTTCATCATACGCTTCCTTGTAGGCATGATTTATAAAAAACTCGTCTTCCGCTGTGGGCGATAGAACCTTGAGCTTGAATTTCTCGTGGTCTAAAAAGTAAATACCAGTTCTAAGTCTAGATACAAAATACTCCCGCTCATGTTGCAGCATAATCGCTAACCTCATGGCGGGAGCATATATATTTCATAATAAAGTCCTTTCCTGAACCCGTTCTGCACTCGCTTTCCTAGTTTAGCTATCGCACGTTACGGGTTTCATCCAGTAGTAGTCAATTCCTACTACTATGAAGTTGGTTCTTCGTCAACTAATTTTCAAGTCTAGTCCTGATAGAATGTTCCGGTCGGGAACGTTGCAAGTGCATCTGCACCATTAAGTTCCTTAAGAACACCAAAGCCAATATATTTATTATGGGAGTAATCTTGAACATCAAGCTCGTTGAAGTTCGTGTAACTGTAGCTACAGGTAGCATTACCACCAGTGGCGTCACCTCCACCATAACTCACGCTTGCGAGACGGTTTTTCTGACCTAAGTCAAAGGCATATCCAGCTCTGGTACACAAGAAGATATTTTCTTGAGATGTGTTATTACCAGAAGCATCAGTGTTGTTAAGATCCGGATCTCCAAACTCATAAGCATTTACAAAGTCACCAGACGTTGTAATAGCTTCAATCTCGCAGGTAACTTCGATTGGGAAGGTAGCTGGACGAGCGTATGGCGTTTTTCTACCAAGTTCCAAAATGTCTTCACGAGAGAAGTCAGTACTGACACTGAAGCTCTGAATGTGAACCCTGTTGTTACCAGTGCTGTTGTTGAAGGCATTTCCATAGCCGGAACCAAGAACGCCTTCGATACTTGTTGGAAGCATCGAGCCAGAGACGAATACATCTTCACGCTGTTGAATACCACCAGAAGCGGTGATCGAACCACCGGGATGACCAGAAGTCAAAGCCGCTGGGAAGTCATTTCCGTCAAAGGCGTCAACCGCTGTGGCATTAAGCTTCTGATTAGCTACCAACCACTGCTTGTTATTACCAACTAGAGTGACAGATTCTGTCATACTTCCATCAGTCGGAACAGTATAGGAAATTGAGCTGATATACATACCAGACATGTAAACTTCAGCTTCTGCGGATGCGTTACCAGCACTAACGTTATTATGTGCGTCTGAGAAGATACCAAGTCTGACATCGCACCTAGACTTGGATCGTCCCACAAGACCTGAACCGGCGGGTGAGCCGTCAAGACCGTGAACACTAGCTAGGTGGTAGATCAGTGGCGATCCATCAAGAACTTTCTCCAACGTCACCTCAACGTCGGGAGTACCTTCGATGTTTTCATAAATTTCGATCTGGCCAAGCTCAAAAGCCTGTTCCAAGTTGAAAGTGGTGTTTATGCCGACACTCTGGAGACCATGCACCATCTCAGCGGCGGTGACATTGCCACCATCCCCGTGACCGTGTATGCCAACAGCTTGTGTTGCATAAAATATTCTATCATTTAATGACATTTTTCTCTCCTCTAATGGAAAAAAGATTTTCTATTAATTTATACACGAAAAACTTAAATATTTGATTTTATCAGCTCTGCGGTCATCCTCACGACGCCTCCAAAGACGTTGGAATCTACCATTTCCATCTGTTGGACGGAAGCTTTTGTGAGCCTCATTTTCCCCCCAAAAAACTGCTCCACTAAATCGGGATATCGAAGGGCACTTGGGGCGGGTACACCTCTATGATCTATAGGGAATTTACTGTTAGCATTTATCTTATTGCTATCGAACAGACACAGTGTTTTATCATTTTGCAATGAAACTATATCTATTAGTTTATTCCTAGTGTATTCATCCTCTGCTATACAGTGGAAGATAACGTCTTGCCTTATCCATTGTCCACCGCCAAGCTGATATCCCTGAAAAGTCCTGTTTGGAACAACTTCTACTGCTATCATAGGCAATTGAACCTTAGCCTCTTGTGGTACATTTACATCACCCTTTTCGTTTGTAAAGAAACCAGCGGCGAGGCTTAGGCTTTTTGTTTGTATTTCTTTTACCCAAGGTAAGTTATTCGCATAAACGACATTTATATACTTGTAGCTGTGCTCCGCCTGAACTTTTGACCCCGTGGGTATTGGGGAGTCAAAAACAATCCTTCCATTGAAGTAATCTACGTGGTGTGCGTAACTCCCCGTTGTGTCAGAGGCGTGAAATGTGTCATCCACCCAAACCCCGGATATTCCGGGTTTTTCGTGGTTTGAACCAATAATCGGATTGTGGTATCCATCTACTCCGGAAATTCCACTTTGCCACACCCAGTTTTCCCTAAATCCTTCCCAGACTTGACCTGCGGTAAAATTTTCGTTCTTAGAAAGTCTAAGTTTACTGTAGTCTTGGGAGTCTGGTGATTGCTCTCCTAACGTGCTGTTAAAGTAATTGTTCTTTTCAAGTAATGACCAGTCAAAGAACTCCACCAAGTTGTCTTGAATGTCATTGCTTGTTGTGTGTTGGTGTACAGAGGTAAACCCCTTTAATGGTACGTGATATTTTGATATTCCCATGTGTCTACACCAAGAGATTGCTTAGTACTGTTGATATTTGCTTATCTTTTCCTTGAAAAATCCTTGTTATAAAGTTGTCTTCTGTAGTACCTGAGAACTGTGGGGGAACTCTAAATCCCCCTCCTAAATCCATCGTTCCTCCACCGGATCTACCAAGATTCGATGCCTCGTACTGAAAACCCATAACTACTATAGCGTCACCCTTAGTCAGTAGCCAGTCTAACCAATGGAGGTCAGTTCCAGTTTCAGTTAATTGGTGCCCCTCTGATAATGACAACAGATTGGCTAGTGATTTCTCTTGAAAGTTGAATTCAACATATCCTTGAAATTTCTCATTTATTGCCTTAATTTTGACGTTCATGGAGTCTGCAACAGCTTGTGATATGGCATTGGCAGCCATTCCGGGTTCTCCGGGAGGTAAGCCAAATAGGGCATTTAAGCTACCAAAACCACCTTGATCTAGGACGCTCTGCATCTCTGGGGAATTATACACCCAATCTCTGACCAAGCTTTTGAACCTCGTAGATGTCCTACCCGAATTACTTTTGATTCTTTTATTTACTTCTGTGGCTATTGCCCTGTATATTTTCTGTGGAATCCGATCTATTCCTGTTAGCTCGACTTGGATTGTCATACACTACGCTCCCAAAAACAGCCGAAGTACCTACTTTGTTTTAGCCCCATAGGAAACGGTTCGCCAAAAGTTTTGAATCTCATTTCTCTATAGTCTTTTATATCTTTGTGAACTATAAGCTCCTTAGCTTTGAAAATCTTGGGGAGATCCGTGGCATAAAAAATAGTTTGGATAGAGTTGTCTGGGATTACCAAATCGCCACCAACTTTAGTCCAGCTTTTGCTATCCCAATATACTTTGAGCTTTATATCCTCTGTTTTCTCAACCTCTCGAAAGACTTTGTTTTGTCTTTTGTAGTTATCTTGAGGTCTTCTGTGAGCATTAACAGAATGATTGCTAGATAAATTGTTGAAGCTATTAGATATTTCCTCTACCTTGTCTATATATACTAATTGACATGTGACACCAAATATATTAAATGTGGAGTCAACAACGTCATAGTATTTATCAAAAACGCTTTCAGGGATATTGATGGGCATTAGCTAGCTCCACCGCCATAGTGTTCATCAAAACGGGTATTGAGTCTAGAATAGTGCGTTCCGGAAGCAACAAATTGGTTGACTTCAGGATCTATCTTTCTGTTAGTAATACCTCCCGTTTCTTGAACTGAGACGACGACGCTGCCGTTTTTAATGTCAGTCGAAGACTTAGCTTTTATGACTATTTCATCGGGCATTTTTCTCTCCAATAATGAAAAATTTAAAACTATCTAAGGTTATACTTTGTGGGAATAATGATTAAACATTTATCATGGCTGCTGTTTGACGCTTCCACCTACTACCGTCGTAATACCAGAGGTAGTGCTGGTAGATGCAAACCACGCCCACGGCGCGTTTAATCTCTTGACCGTTGGACAAGAAGAGTTGTCGTGAAGCGCCGGAATTGGCTGATGAGGCTGCGACGGGGAGTTGCAAGAACCCATGCGAATTAACAATGGTGTTAGTTTTTCCGGTATTGTCCGTCCCAGCCTGTATCTGGTCAGTGGTATCTGCGCTGGAGTGCATTTCCGTCTTGATATTTACCGTAGTGTTACTGGTAGCTGCTACATTGAGCATGTCACCATTAAAGTCGCTTACGCTAGATGGCGTTTTCCCTAGGCGGGTGTTGTCGCCATACGCATAGAAGCTTTCACCCAAGGTGACTGTATATTCGTCCGGGGAAACGGGGGCGCTGCTGATCCAGTCTGTGCGGCCACGGGCATAGGCAGCTGACTCGGAACTATGAATGATAACAATAGCTCTTTTAAGAGGTTTAATGTTACCAGCATGGGAACCTATAAACGTATTATATGAACCTGAACCCTCTTGACCAGCAGCATATCCAAGAAAAATGTTATGTGTGTTACCCCAAGGGATATCAGAGCCGTGGCGTTGTCCAGCGTAACTACCAAGGTGTACACTGTTTTTTGTACCAGAAGAGTACGCGGTGGTGAATGCACCAATCGAGACATTATTTTCGGAACCAGAACTAGCAACGCCAGCAGACACGCCAATAAAGATGCCATCTTTCGTGCCTTGGGTTCCAGTTGCAGCATACTTACCAATAGAAACATCCTCGTGAGAGTCATAAGCTCCACGACCGGCGTTGTAGCCGATGGAAATAGTAGTGTCAGGCTGTTGGGCTTCTCTACCTGCGTCTGCACCAATAGCGATGTTATAGCCTTTAGAAAATTGTCTGTATCCAGCTCTTGAACCCAGATATATTTCGTGAACACCTCTTAGTGTAGAGGAGTTAATTCTGCCGCTAGATTCGTAACCGGCATCAACCCCCATCATATTGGCTTGATGCATACCGCTGGCACTATGACCGGCTTGCCACCCAATCGCGTTCACATATAATCCGCTGTGGGCATGGCCTGCACGATAGCCTATTAAGTTCATACCAACACAACCAGACTCTAATGCAGAGCCAGCTTCGTAGCCCATGAAGTTACTGTAGTCAGACCCACTAGATGCCGCACCGTTTCGATAGCCTATGCCATTTACAAAGGCTCCGCTGGCGTTGATTAGCGCACTGACCCCTATAGCATTACCGTAGGGTAGGTGGGATGAAAAAGCACCGGCGTTGTAACCAAGGAAGTTAGTGAAACTGACACCGCTAGAAGAACGTCCGGCTCCATACCCGATCATATTTGAATAAAAAACGCCACTAATTTGTGCTCCAGCGAGGCGCCCAAGCATGTTGGACCAATGCCCCTGAACTGCACCCGAACCCGCAGAATGGCCTATGGCGTTCACACCGCCGATACCGTTTGCTCCGTGCAATGCGCTATTACCTATAAAGCAGTTCTGGTTGGCCGAAAAGGCTCCAAAAGCGGCATTATCGCCAAAGCCAAAGTTATAAGCCATGCCGGAAGCTCTGACGGCGGTTCTGGCGCCAACAAAATGGTTCATGTGGAGGTTGTGCGATCCGCTACCGGTGTGCCAACCGATTAACGTGGTGGCCATCATATCCTTAGAGTCCATCCCGGCAGCATGACCTATAAAGGTACATCCGGAAGACTTAAAGCCTGACCCACCGGCATCACTACCGATAAATACGCCTTCATAGGTCTGATTGGAAGTCCCTCGCCAGTAACCTCGATTCGGACCAGCATTCGTACCAATTCTAACACCGTCACGATACGGGAATATGAGATGACTCAATTGGCCAGAACCATTAATGTCCATATGTATGTCGTTGCCAACCTTAGTGAGGCCACTTCCCGCATTTAGTGTGATGCCCGGAGAGCCGCTAGAGGAAACATGTTCCTGAACATATCTCACGACAGCTTTAGTGGTTGGCACGATAGAGTCTGAAAGCTGGGAAGCTCCATCGATCCTTTCACCAGATGTCGCAATGGATGCTGGGTTGAGGTGGTGGTCTACAGACACCTTGCCAAATAGATCACCAGATAGCGCTATAAGTTGCTGATCATGCAACTTAGTGATGCCAGAGACAGCCGCTGCAACTCCAGAGACCTTCATGCCCGAAGCATTGATCATATTTGTGGAATTTGAGAATCTATTTGTGTAGTCCGAAACCAATAGGCCGGACAATGCGGTGGGATCGATTAATACGGTGTTTGACCCGGCATGATAACTTGTGTTAATACCGCTTACGCCGGAGATAATTATGGCTTCATCGCTACCAATCAGATCCGTAGGACCAACGCCGCTATCACTAACGCCCAGCTTAAAGCCATTGTAAGTTCCACCTCCGCTGCTTCCGCCAGCGGCGTCTACGTATGCTTTTACGGCGGATGCTGTTGGGATAAGCAAGTCGGTGTGATTGGTGGTAAGCCCCTCGGAGGCAGTAACAATGGTGGCCGCTTGGAAGTTGGATACGGTGAGGTTGCTTAACCTGTAATCAAAGACTCCGGACATGTGGTTGCCGGAAGCGTAGATTTCGTCTCTAAGGAAATTACCTGACAGCGAGATTAGGCCGGAAGCCCTTTCGGATAATAGGTCACCGGAAGCATTTGTAAAGTTAAGGGCGAACCCTGATACTAGAACACCAGAGTCTACTATCTTATCCAGCAAGAAGTTGCCAGAGTTAATGACGGCCCCACTAACTCCGTCAATTTTGCCCTGAAGGACTCCAGAGAGAGCATCGGGGCTGACAATCAAGTTGTTGGTTGAGGGGATGTATTTTGTTACGATTCCACTAACACCACTTATAGTAAGCAGTTCGTTGCTACCTACTGCGTCTACGCTAGTACCCGGATGGTGGAATTTCCAGCCAGCATATCCTGCCGCTGAATTATTGATGGTATACTCAAGCACCCCAGATAAACCGGATGCATCAATGTTAAGCTCTAATACATTATTTGTTGTACCGCTACCATATACTGATATACCTTGAACACCACTAAAGCCTATTTCGTCTGCCTGATGAATAAGATCAGTAACATAGTTGCCGTCAGAACCGGCATTTCCAGAGTCGATTGCTCCGATTTTAAACATGTTGCCAATTGCAAACGTTTGGCCAGCTTCGAGAAGAGATAGTCCACTACCTGCTCTATAGGCACCGCTGACAGCAGAGCCATCATTGAATATCATGCCACTCGCAGTTATGCCAAGCTTTTCGTTATTTGATGTTGCTGCTGTCCATGTATTAGTAGCGTTACGCCAAGTCCATTTCTTATCGCCTGTATCTACCGCTCCAGTTCCAGACGATCTTACTACGAGACCACCGTCGTCAACAAGGTGATCTGCGTTGGCGGAGGAATCATTGCCACTAGTGGAAGCTAGCTCTAGTTGCTTATCCTGTATAGTAACATTAGTACTGTCGTTATACGTTGTGGTACCTTTAACAAAAAGATTACCGCTAACAGTTACGTCATTACCAAAGTAGGAGTTTGTCCTAGCGAAAACGCCACCGCTAGAGTGTACACTACCGTTAAGGGTGGTGTATATATCGCCATCAATAAATACATTTCCGCTAACCCCAGCATTCCCATCGAAAACATCCAGAGTATAATTAGGAGCAGTTGTGCCTATACCCAATCTACCGCCAGTATATCTAAGGCGATCACTGTAAGTTATTACGCCGCTCTCTTTGTATAGGGAGATGGTTCCCTCTCCGAGTGTGGCTGGGTTGATGCCAACCATAGCTTTATCTTGAACGACATATAGGCTTGATAGGTCTGGAATATCTTCCAGTGTCAAGAATCTAAATGTTGGGTAATCTGGGCTACAGCCTGCATCTTCACATCCGCTAGGTGGGCCGGAATAGATCGTACCCTTTTCTTGTTTTAGTGAGCATATTCTTTCATTTACAATACCGCTCAAGTAGAATATAGCATTAGTACCTGTGGTACCATCAAGTTCATTTCTAAAGAAGGGTTCTAGCTGACGACCGCCGGAGGCTGTTTTTGTGTTGTCCTGCGGTAACGGCTGACCACCTGAGAAGTAGACGCCTGAACCTCCACCAAAAAATCCAGAAGCTCTAACTTGAGAATAACCGCGATCTCCACCAACATCGATGGCGAACTGCGGATTTGTCTGCGATATACCTAGATTAGATCGCTCATCAGACCACATCATATCAGCATCATAATTGAGAAGCTGTTCGCTACCCCAGAAGGCAACGCCACTAGTCTGTGGCTCTCTGTACCCACTTATGCCATACCCTGTAAATACAGAATACTTGCCCGGATAGGTTACATAGACTTCTTTGATGCCAAAATCTGGGAAGTCAAAAGGCTGTCCCGAAGCTACATAGTTGACACCACTAAGGCCTGCTGGTTTTGCATGGCCATTGTGGTTATTTGGCATGTAGAATGTGACGCCGTGGTACCCAGAGAAGGTGTGGGTATGAACGCTGGTTGCCCCAGCCACAGCCATAGCGGCAGACTTCGTTAGGTACAGCGGATAGAAATAGCCCTGCTGCCCCTTTGTGGGACCGCTAGCGCTGTCACCATTTAGGTAGTATGGTCCAGAATCGAGGGCTGAACTTCTTAGGGGGAATCTGGTAAGTTCGTTGTCAGATCCATTCTGTCGATACTCACCAGAACCAACCTCATAATTAGTACCGTCTGTCGCCGCATAGTAAACGACATCGCCATACTGATAATAATCCCCAAAGGGGCTAAAGCCCGCAAGCTCTCCATCGAGAACAAACGCTCCCTGCCCCTTGGTATGAGAAAGTTCTTTTATTCTGTCTGATAGTATAACTATGTCGGAGTTCATTTTAAACCCTTATAAAGAATTAACCATTTTCGCTATAGTTTGAGGCTACTGACATTATCGGAGCAACACCAGAGGATTCGCCTTGCTCGTAACCGTAGGCAACAAAGTCGCATATCTCAGCGTCTGCGTAGCCACCGGCTTCTGTTTTAATCACGTAAGTGACGGATCTAGGATTGTCCGCATCGTCGGCACCACTGTTACCCTCTCTGAGTACAAGGCCAACGGTGTTTACCGTCATATCTTCCTTACTTCCGGATGTTGAGGTTCCGTGACTAGTTCCTATTGCGACATAGTTATTATTATCAAATACACCAGAATTAAATGTTATCTTCAGCTTTCCGGGGGCTAGCCTCTGGATGCCACTAATATTATGCCAAGATCTAATTTGCGGCAGGTTGACGGTTCCGTCTCCGCTGGCATTGAAGTTGCACCAAGCTTTTGCTCCTACCTTGCCATTTGCTATGCTGGAGCCATCACCAAACCTCAAGGTTCCCGATGTGTATATTTCTTGTTCGTGACCCATTACCGGGACAAACCTAAAGCCAATGTCACTGTAGCCAGACGCGTTGATCCAATTGTCGTGTCTCACAGGCATGTTGCCATTTAAGACGTTGTTAGCTTCACCAACACCATTTATGTGGTAGTACTGAGTGTGGGGGTGCGCAACCGCCAGATTATCCAACTGATTGTGATTTATACCCCAAGGGCCGGGATATGGAACTGTCTGGATAACGGTAGTGTCGCCATTTGGAGCGTTGGGAAATTTGATTCCCGATTCCATGATGAGCTTACCGCCGACATCGTTCACAGTCCTGCCGGTCGCTGCTACAGTCACATTATTGAAGAATGGAAATTCAGTTTCTGTATCTCCACTGGCAACAATCTTGTTTATGGAGAACGCTGTGTCTTCCATATTATGACGAACATCGTCTGCTGATATCAAACCAGCATTGTTGTCCGCTAAATCTAAGCTGATGCTGGCTATCAAATCGCCAGAACTTTTCATATTAGGCATTTAAATTCTCCCTTAATAATCAAAATATCCACCGGACCTATGGTCTGAATAGTTTCTGGCTATGCCATGTGAACCGGGACTATATGGGCCGAGTATAGACTGTCCAACAACGCCGTTACCGGCCCTGTATTCTAGTAGTGAGTGTTCGTATTTATCACAAAGATCTTTATATAAGACTGTTAATGTCTGAGTAACCCCACGTAAATCAATTGCTGATGGGCCATCTTTGATTGAAATCGCGTTTCCAGACTCTTTTCTGATTTCGCTTCCAATTATTATACACGCTGCTCGCAAACATGTCAAAGCTATAAAAGGATTGTCTTTAGTTCCGGAATCAGTGGGGTCTGGGGACAGGTTACAGGATTCTACATTAATCTCATAGGTATTTGTGAAATCCACGTTCATGGTCATCAGCTGGGCGGCAACCAGAAGCGTGGTTTCTATTCTTTGTGGTGTAAAAGTGTAGTTTGCGGGATCAACATCATTAATTAGATGTCGGACCACTGTTGACATTTGACCTTGCCAAGACATAAAATCACCTATATATTACTATGGACTTTAAAGGAGTGTATATCAGTGTAATAAGTTCCGCTGGGGACTACGACCTTTGCTTGAAGTTTGTAAAGTCCAGCTTCGTCTAGATCACCCGCTAGGGTATCATAATACATGACTCCAGAAATACCAAAATCTTGAAGTGTCGCATTCCTGTTTATCACCGCGTCACTTGGTTTTCTGAAGCTGATCTGGTGGATGGTAGAACCGCCAACCCCAGAAATATTGACAAGGTTTCCATCATCCTTGACGGTAATCAAAAACCTAGTCCCTATATCGTCTTGATGAATTTCACTAGCCATTTAATTACCTTATTAAATCTATTGGTAAAACTCTTTGGACATTGAGGCCGACCTCGAACAATACCCCTTCTATGACGAGGGTCGCCGGGGTTGACGTTTGAATATTCAGTGATACTTGTACTGTCATTTTTGCAGACTCAGTGTAACGTCAACAACGTGTTGTAGGCTTAATGTCAGGGATACAATTTCCCCATTGCTCCTGTTTAGCATTTCGCTAGAAGAAGAATGGGGGAGTTCTGATATTGCTATATATCCAAACATATTATAACTGTGGATCGCTAATGTCTAAGTCAACTGCTGCGACTGCGGCTTCCGCTGCTTGCCGTCTAGCAGCCTGAACCTCGTAGCTTTTGACATTTTCAGTCAGGAATTCTCTGACTACTCTATTGACGAACTGAGGGATAGTCTCTGGATTGTCAATATACTCTATCTGAGCTGGATCTGGTATCAGTGAGGGATTTTCTGCATCATCCGGCTGTGATGGATCAAAGTCAGGATTCGCCACCGTAGCATCCGGGTCGTAGTCTGGGTTGGGGACTTGAGTGGGTCTATTGTAATTGGCTGCAACAGCACCTAAAACTCTATCCACATCTGCATCCGCAATTTCTATCGAAAATTGTGCCATTTTAGTTCTCCAAAAAGGGGTGATGTACTGGTATATTATACACTAAAAAACTTTAAACTCAGGATTTAGCTAACTCTACCTATCTTCTGACTCTAATCTAATTATGTCCTCAATTACGGCTGTCTCCATTTTATCAGTAGGCTTTAATTTGAAAAAATCTTTTGCATTCGCATCTCTTCTGAATGTGGAGGCTCTATTTCTATGGCCTAGCACTTCTAGGGTGCAGAGTGTTCTTAGGCATTTTTTACATGTGGTGCAGTTGTATTGTTGGTCTTTATTGGTGTGACAGACTCTTAGGAAGTCTAGGCATCTGATATCATGTTTGGTTATAAATTTTACTTTATCCGTCCTGCTTAGGTCTCCATCATGCCTGATCTTGAAGAAGCTGGAAGAATAGTACTTGTCCAACCAGAAGTGAGAACCCCACCTGAAGTCATCATCCGATTTAAACGTGCTTGGTATCATGAAATGATTAAATGTATTTGAGAGGCAGTAGGCAACGTTGAATATACCTACACCGTGAAGATAATGCCCCCAGTCAAAACCCTCGCCATGATTGACCTCCTTTTTAAGATCTGTCTCGCACAGTATTAACTTCTTACCATACAATCTAGATGCTTCCTCTAATTTTGCCAAAGTCTCGTCTAGCAGCGTGGTTAAATGTTTCCTGATATCAAAGCCTACTACAAATATAATGCTATCTATGGTGTCAATATTGGTGTAAAGCGTGTAAAAGCTATCTACCCCCATAGTAAACGATGCAAAACTCTTACTCTCTTTGACTTGCGATTCTAGCTCTGTAGAAGGAGCTTTAATCTCCAACTTAAAGTCCTTTCTGTTGTGCCATCTATTGAACGTGGATAATAAATTTTGTACATTCTCTAAAAATTTTGTATCGACCCCTACCTCCGTCTCAATGCTTCTTCCGGTAAGTATGCAGTGTGGTATGAATACGCTGATTAACCCCTCCACCCCCGTGTATAGATTATCAATTCTTGATAAAAACTTATTTGTGAATGAGTGTTTTTGATCGTCATATAAGTACTCATACGTAATTTGGCTAGAGAACTTATTGGTTTTGACGATTGGTTTTAGTATCTGAATTTTACTCACTATACGCTTAACTCATCAGTATACAGACATCCAAGGGCTTCAAGGTATTCGTCAAACATAGTCTTGTTTTTGTGATAATATACGGGTAGCAAAGTGACATCTGCTTTCATGGCGATACCACAGATAGCAAAATGAAGCCTGTCCGTAGTGATGCGATTGAATTGTGCGGCATATTCCCAATACTCTTCTGGGGTATGGCAGAACGATGCTGGATCTTTTCTTTGTTCTCTTGGTATATAAATAAATACGCTTTCATTGGTTCTTCTGAGGAATGTTTCATCGCCAGATTTTTTACAGTCTATTTCTGGGAAATCGAATCCTAGGGCTAGGTCAGGTATTATTTCACCCTTTCCGATTATGTCCCTGCTCTTAGACTCCCTGAAAAATAATCTCTCAAAAGGTAACTCCTCTTTTCTGAATACCGATTGTGGTAACATCCAGCAGGGTATTCCAGATTGATACGCTTTTTTTCTTATAGCTTCACATTTTGGGTATCCTACATTACCTCCGGCAAAAAGTAATAGCTTATCGCAGGTGGGTATTGGATTTTCGGCCAATGGATTTACTGTGAAGTGATCTACTCCAAATTCGTCACAAAGCTGTCTGGTAGCTAAGTATAGTAGATCGTCGCCAACGTTTCCTATTCCGTCCACTATTCCAACCCGAAGCCCCTTTAACTCGTCGAAAATTGGGGCGAACAGATTTATGTCAAGCAATCTCACTTTTCATATCCCCCTTCGTCGAAGTCGCTGTAATGCATATGATATATTATTTCTTTGTGTCTTTCGCTTAGTTTAAAATCGCTGTCGTCTGACTTGTTGCTGTGTGGAAATTCATACTCTTCGTTAAATAGAGATAAATCTCTAAGTTCCTGCTCTATGTTCTCAACCTTTATGAGTTTATCGTATCGGTAAAGTTTTGTGACTGGAAACTGTATCTGTTGCTTGGAATGAACGAGAAACCAGTGATCGAAATCGAGGTTGCTATCATATTTCAAATGCTCTTTCCATTGGCTAACCACTCTGGAGTAAGGATTTCTTATTGGTAGTATTCTTGTGTATTCTGTAGCAGTTTCCGGAAGCCAGTTAGTATGTCCTAGAGATGGCAGGTGATCGAAACTCTTGGCGTCACCGTGAAAATAAGGCACTGGTCCTTGCACAAAAATAAATTTTTCTTTTCCAGATATCCTATTACTAGTCAGGTAATTGGCGATTGAGGTGCTATAATTTTTAAAGGGTTGCCAAATTATAATCCTCTTTCCCTTATTAATTAACATAACTTTCCTTCCAGTTCGGTCTAAATCTCTCTATATGGGAATCCTGCGGTTCTGGTGGCGGCGGATAAAGTATTGAATACTCTTGATTTACCAGTCTTTTTAACAGGTCTAATCTGTAACTAATCGGTTTAGATCCATTGAGGTGGATAAAATAAGCGTCCTCTATCTTACTCCAAAAATCTGAATCAATAAACTCTAGGTTGTATCTCCAGTCTATCATTTCAAACTCGTCGTCTTCCAAGTTTAGCAGTAGGTAGTCCTGATCAAAGCACCATCTTTTGGGATAAAATGAGGGTGGTTGTGAATATCTGTGCGCTAACCTTTTGGGGAACAACATAACACCCCCGTTCGGTTGAAGGTCTCTATTGTTTTTAGCTAAATGCGGATATTCGTTTAAGGCTTTTTTTCTTTCCGATATTATACCTTTAAAAAGAGAGTCGTAAGAAGACTTAATTATGTTCCACTCGTTGGCGAAGCAAACTTTATCCGATGCTAGCTCTTCATATATATTTGGGCAATCTTTTTTAACAACCACATCACAATCAAGGTACAATGTATGTTCGTATTTTTCAATGACCTGTTTTAACCTGTACTTGTTGGACATCGGCCAGTCTGGAGCCTGATCTCCAGTTAGCTCTATATAATCGGCATTACATCTGCGAGCATAGCCTAGTATATTATCTCTGGTAATGTCAAGCTGATCCATTGCCTCTTTATTTGCAGGTATAACACATATTGCTAAATCTGATTCTTTTTCAGGAAGCCTGTCAACCAGTTTTATTCGACAGGTCATCTGCTCCATTTTTTCTCCTCCGGGCAGACCACAAGCTTTCCGCTCTTCTCTCTTATTTTAGCCGCTTCGGGTG
>Ga0114932_10000111_pt1 | contig 92795 bp, 89 predicted proteins | sample 2SBtaG_2_FD_87286 | JGI IMG/M metagenome (GOLD analysis project Ga0114932, IMG submission 87286) | Deep subsurface microbial communities from Kolumbo volcano to uncover new lineages of life (NeLLi) - 2SBTROV12_ACTIVE470 metaG | ecosystem: Environmental > Aquatic > Marine > Volcanic ...
CTTTCCACCAAGACCCATCGGATATTACTACTCCCATCTACAATTGCAAAAAGTGTTCGTTTTCTCACACCCACTGCAAGGCGGACGTTCAGGGATAGCTCTTTGGTTGAAAAAACATGTTCACTTTTGATAACTTTGACTAGATACTCTGAATGGAGCGCGTTTTCAGTTGTGTTAAAATCTTGGTAAACGCGGAAATCAAACCCAAATTTAAATCCGGTTTTTGGGACCAATCCACGTTTGCGTAAAGCTGTGTAGACAGATAACCGATGGTCGAATAGATCACCTTCGATTTTACGTCCTTGGTGCAATACATCCCCGTTTATAGATAACGATCCGCAATTGCACAGATAAGCCGCTTCGACTAGGGAGAGTTGTATATGGGGAGTGTTGGGTATATACTGACCAAAAAATCCTTCTTTGTGGAAAGTGGAATCGGGATTTGGGAGTAATACTTTATCAGTTAGTAATATTCCTTGTGAAGGCGAGGGGAGGAATTGTTTTTTCCCATTTGGTTTGATTTCGGTTGTGTTGAAATAGGTTAATTCACCTTCTTCATCTACGATTGCAAGGGCGTGCTCACCAAGTTGATCGGTGGGGATAGTGGAACGCTCTCCGATGACACGTAATTCATATTTGATGACTCCTTCGGGGGGTTTGGTTCCACGTTCGTAGACTGTGAAATCTATGTTTGAACTAGAAAGATTATTCGAAGTGCTAGCTGGAGCTAAATGAAATCCTCTAAATCGGAGATCTAGATATGCGGAAAATTGCGCAGAAAAATCTGGTTTTTGTGCAGATATAAATTGTATAAAATCCATTCCATCAATGTTATCGATATCTCCACGAAGTAGAAGATGGGCAGCTTCGACTGGATCGAGTTCAATTTCGTTGCCTTTTTTTGGAATACCATATCCTCTTGAATCGTGGAAACGTTGTTTTGCGTCTTCGCCTACGACTACGACGCCGCCGGATAGATGACCTTCCATATTCAGAAATATACTGCGGTGGAGAAAGCCGCTACGGTAAATGCTTATGCTGCTGATAAGATAGTATGGGAAAAACATTGGAGAATTGGTTGGAATTAATATTTGGCAAAGACGGCACAGTGTTTTTGGATAAAGAAATGCAGGTCGTCATGCTTGCCGCTGCCGTGGGGATGGCAGGTGTATATATTGTAAGTCCGATCGCGGCAGAGGTTACCCTGGTATTTGAGATGCCACTAGTGAGAGCGGGAGAACTCATAACTGCATATACGGCACCTTCCATTATCCTTGTTCCATTGATGGGAATGTTGTCGGATAGAATTGGACGGCGCCAAGTCATAGTATTTGGGTTTATTATTTTTGGTGTTGCAGGAGGTGCTATCGGGTTGGTAAATGAATTTTCGACAGTTCTTATTTTGCGAGTGATACAGGGGATAGGTTTTGCTGCGTTAATGCCAGTAAGTGTGGCAATGATAGGGGATTATTACGCGGATATTCAGGAAGCCACAGCACAGGGTGTTCGGATAGTGGGAATGCAGTCGGTAGCACTTGTGGCTCCATTGGTTGCAAGTGGTTTATTGATAGCTTCATGGAGAGCTCCATTTATTCTATATTTTGTTGCTATTTTTGCGGCTATGTGGACTTGGAGAATATTGCCACCAGATATCAAAGGTATGCAAGAGTCAGGGAGTGGCTACATGTCTAGATTGTACAAATCTCTCGTCAGGTTGGACATAGCAGCAGTGAGTGTTTCATTTGTCATTCGGTTCATGATGTCTTTTGCATTTTTTGCATATGTTTCATTATTAGTTTTAGAAAAGTTCCAATACGGAGCGTTCGAGGCTGGAGTGATTGTTACAAGTTATGGTATTTTAACACTTATCGGAGCGGCTCAATCGGGTCGCCTGATGGCTAGATTTGATCCATTGGTTTTGTTAGGCATTAGTTTACTCGCGACAGGAGTGGGACTAGCGATAATAGGTGCGTCTAGTTCGTTTATCGTGTTGATGCTTGCGTTGGTTATTTTTTCAGCAGGTGCGAGTGTAAGTGCACCTATTCAGAAAAGTCTCATGGTGCAATTTTCACCTGCAGAACTTAGAGGGGGAACTATTTCTGCCGCAATGGCTGCTCAAAGTTTCGGCCAGGCCGCGGGTCCATTTTTGATGGGGATTTTACTTTACAGGGGTACAGTGTCAATTACTTTTGTGAGAATTGGACTCGTTCTAGGAGGGATAGGTCTGATTCTTGCAGTTATTATTCGTTTTGCGAGAAGTAGACGGACTTCTCTATTTATTTAAAGTACCTATGCGTAGGGTCTCCATGGAAAAACCAAATTCTCCACCTGCAATACGAGATTTTGAATTCGAGGGGGATGTGTATAAGATAGCATCCTTGAAAGCATTAGAACAAGAGGGGCTTTGTAAATTAAGTAGCCTTCCAGTCAGCATTCGGATTTTACTTGAGGCGGTTTTGCGGAATGTGGATGGGGAGATAATAACTTTCGAAGATGTTAAACATGCGGCGTCGTGGGCGCCTGAAACTCCTGACGTAGAAGTTCCATTCAGCCCATCTAGAGTTGTGTTGCAGGATTTAACAGGAGTACCTGCGGTGGTGGATTTGGCAGCGCTTAGATCGGCTGCCCATAGAGCAGGGAAAGATCCTTCAATCGTAGAACCTGCAGTTCCGTGTGACTTGGTAATTGATCATAGTGTCCAGGTGGATTTCTTTGGATCGGAAGATGCGTACGAGCGTAATGTTGAGATGGAGTATAAAAGAAATGGTGAACGGTATCGTGCTCTTAAATGGGCGCAGCAAGCATTTTCTAGTTTTAGAGTAGTACCTCCGGGAACGGGGATTGTGCATCAAGTGAATTTGGAATATCTTGGTCAAGTTGTTCACTCACGTTTGGTGGGAGAGGATCAATGGTTACTTCCAGATACACTTGTGGGAACTGATAGTCACACGCCTATGATTGGGGGAATCGGGGTGGTGGGATGGGGAGTGGGAGGAATTGAAGCAGAGGCTGCAATGTTAGGACAGCCTATAACCATGACACTTCCAGAGGTTGTTGGAGTTAAATTAACGGGTGAATTGCCACAGGGGGCTACAGCGACAGATTTGGTCCTATACATAGTAGAAATTTTAAGAGGCGTTGGCGTGGTAGATAGATTTGTAGAATTCTTTGGTCCAGCTGTCAAGACGTTGTCAGTTCCAGATAGGGCCACTATTTCGAATATGGCTCCAGAACAAGGGTCCACTATTAGCGTATTTCCAGTGGATGACGTGACGCTAGAATACCTTCGGTTAACAGGGAGGGATGAAAAGCATATTCGATTGGTTGAGGCATATCTAAAAGAGCAGGGATTATTTGGAGAACAAGAGCCAGAATATACAGAAATTGTGGAGCTGGATTTATCGACAATAGAACCTAGCCTAGCCGGACCAAAACGTCCGCAAGATAGAGTGTTGTTGAATGAAATGAGGAATCACTTCGAAGATTTACTTGAATCTGAAGTTGGAGAAAAGGAGACATCAAAAGGGATTTTGGTTGAGTTGGAAGAAGGACGGAGTTCTTCAATTGGGCATGGTAGCGTCGTGGTAAGTGCAATTACTAGTTGTACAAATACGTCGAATCCAACGGTTATGGTGGCGGCAGGACTTCTGGCTCAAAGGGCTGTGGAATTGGGTCTCGAAATACCACCTCATGTCAAAACTAGTCTAGCCCCAGGTAGCAAGGTTGTCACAGAATATCTGAAAGAATCGGGTTTACTCGTACCGCTCGAAGAACTAGGTTATCATGTTGTGGGATATGGATGTACAACATGTATTGGGAACGCAGGTCCACTGCCCGAAGGTGTGGAAGGGGCCATCGACGCGAATAGTTTGTGGACAACGAGTGTTTTGAGTGGTAATAGAAATTTTGAAGCGCGAATTCATCCGAAAATTAGGGCAAATTATCTTGCTAGTCCGCCTCTTGTTGTGGCGTATGGACTTGCGGGTAGAATGGACATCAATTTGGAAACAGAACCACTTGGAGAGGATCGAGAGGGGAATCCAATTTATTTAGCTGATATTTGGCCTAGTAACGAAGAAATAAACAAAACGGTGAGTGAGAATTTGAATCCATCTATGTTCCAACAGAAATATTCAGAGGTATTCCTGGGAGATGAAAAATGGGAAGCGCTCTCTGCACCAAAAGGAATAAATTATGAGTGGGATTCTGAATCTACATATATTCGAGAACCTCCATTTTTCCAAGAATTTTCTTCAGACCCCCCAGGGACAGAAGATATAAAGAACGCGCGTTGCTTGTTGGTGTTAGGAGATACTGTTACGACAGATCACATCAGTCCAGCAGGTCCATTTGGAGCTAGTGTCCCTGCAGGTATTTGGCTTTCAGATGAGGGTTTGTCACCATATGAATTTAACACATATGGATCGCGACGGGGGAACCATGAAGTAATGATGAGAGGCACATTTGCCAATGTCAGGATCAAGAATGAATTGGTTCCAGGAACAGAGGGCGGTTACACATTAGATTTCATCTCTCAAGAGGTTTCGAGTGTTTATGACGCTAGTAGGCACTACCAGGAAGAAGGAATTCCACTTATTGTTCTTGCAGGGAAAGAATTTGGAGCAGGTTCTAGTCGAGATTGGGCGGCGAAGGGATCAGATCTTTTGGGAATACGCGCGACAATTGCAGAGAGTTATGAAAGGATATTTAGAGATAATTTAGTAGGAATGGGAGTACTTCCACTTCAATTTGAAGAAGGAGAATCGCGAATGGAACTGGGTCTTGATGGATCGGAGAAGTATGATATAGTGGGGCTAGAATCAGGAGTGGATGTTGGTCAAAAATTAAGAGTTATTGCTGAGAAAGAGGATGGAAATAAAGTGGAATTTTCAGTTGTGGCTCAGGTAAATACACCCGCTGCGGTGAAATATATCGAACATGGTGGGATTTTAAATTATGTCCTTCGGAGACTTCTTGCATAAGAATTGGACAGGATAGGAAAAGAGGATTAAGTAGATCCAGTGGTGGTTCCAGCAAGTAGTTCTAATATTTGCAGAACTCCAGAATTTCCATCTTTTCCCATGCCATTTTCAACCATGGATTTGTATAACTCGTGTGCCACCATGGTCTGAGGCATTGGGGATCCAAATTCCCTTCCAGAATCAACTGCGATACAGAGATCTTTATATTGGTATTCGGCGAAAAATCCCGGAGTGAAATCTCCCTTGATCATGGCGGGGGCACGGTTTGTAAGTGTCCAACAGCTAGCCGCACCCTGTGAAATTGCAGAAATGACGGAATCCAAATCCGCCCCGGCTTTTTTTGCGAGTAGTACTGCTTCGCTGACGCCGACCATCTGGGATGCAACAATTATTTGATTACAGGCTTTGGCTATTTGTCCCGCGCCACTCTTTCCACAATAGGTTATTGTAGTTCCCATTGATTTGAAAACATCCATATGTTGATTTAAGAGGTCGGAGTCCCCACCTACCATGATGGAGAGAGAACCATTAATTGCACCTTCTTCCCCACCGGAAATGGGGGCATCAAGTAGAGAGACACCAGAGTTGGTGAGCTTTTCTGCGATTTCTACAGTGGTCTTGGGAGATATGGTAGAACAATCTATGAGTGTACTTCCATTTTGAAATCCTTCTGCTAGTCCTTCGTTTTGGAAGATTACATCAGATACGGATTGTGAATTGGGCAAACAAGTGATAACTATTTGTGCATTTTCTGCGACTTCTTTTATCGTTTTTGCGGGCGTTCCGCCGGCTTTAACGAATTCTTGTAATCTAGGTTTGGACCGATTATAACCGATTACAGAGTATCCTGCATTTAATAGATTTTTTGCCATAGGGAGACCCATTATTCCTAAACCAACGAATCCGATTGATTGTGTCATAGTGTATAACCTGCCTCAAAACATAAAAACATCCTCTGTCGAAAATGTTACGTGAGTGCCTTGCAGAGAGAATTGTATGAAGCTTGTGAATAAAGTAATTATTGTGACAGGTGCTGCTGCAGGATTAGGAGAAGCTATGTCTATGGGTTTTGTTAAAGAAGGAGCAACCGTGATTTGTGGAGATATAGATAGGAAAGAACTAGAAAAATCAGTAGAAAAAATTGAGGGAGGGGGAGAAGCAATTCCCGTTGTTGCCGATGTGGGGAATGAAAATGATGTGGAACGTTTAATTAAAATATCGGAGGAATTTGGGGGAGCAAATGTTCTAGTTAACAATGCAGGTGTGAAACAGTTGACATTAGTGGGTGAAGAATACTCAGTTGCAGAAGTTCCTCTTGAATTATGGGATGAAGTGATAAACACCAATTTGCGCGGATGTTTCTTATGTACTAAAGCTGTGCTTCCAGGTATGTTAAATAGAGAAAGTGGAAGAATAATTCACGTCACATCGGGACATGGTAAAAAGGGAAGAATCAAAAGAAGTCCATATGTTTCGTCTAAATTTGGGGCAGAAGGTTTTCATTGGACATTATCCTTAGAACTGGTGAACACTCCCGTAGATTCATTGGTATTTACACCCCCTCCTGGGGGAGTCAGAACCAACGAAGCGGTTTTTGTGGAAGATCCTTTGAAGAATATGAATCACGACCCGGATGTGATTATAAAACCGATGGTTAAGCTCGCAAGTGGAGAAGGAAGAAATGGTGGAAGGTATCGTGGGAAGGGAGATGGAGAAGGGTATGAAGAAACAGACTATATTTTTGAAAATTAAAACAAATCTTCTTTGCTATCTAATAGGGTTGCAGGGCCCCCCATGTGCCATGTTTTTGTCTCGATTCCAAGATCGGATATAGAATCTGAAATTTGAGAAACATATTTTTCCCTCGTATTGATATAAACTGTTGCGCCGGTGTCGGTTGAAAAATATGCATCCAAACCTTCTTCTCTCAAGGCGCGAACATTTTCAAAAATCGATAGGGTTTCTGGCTTCCAGTAAATCCATCCTTTTGGGCCGGTCATAGTGGTTGCTGCCAGGGAAATGGAGTCTAATTCTGCAAGTGAAAAGATACCATCAAAATCTCCGATTTCTATTGCATCTAGTGCTTTGAATATTTGAGATTCTGCATGTTTTACTCTTGCTTGAAACATGTGGCTTTCCGTGGCTTCTGCGTGGGCAGATTCTGTTTCTTTATGTGCAGGGACAATTGCGACAATGATTCGAAAATCTTCAGAGAAACCATCTTCAATTTGGTATGATTTACATTCAAGATCGTTTTCACTTGAACGTAAGATGGAAAATCCTCCAGTCACGGAACGGGCCGCGGAACTAGATCCACGTCTGGCGATAGTAGAAATTTCTTCCAAGGAAAGATCTAGATTGGCTGCTGATGATAAAGCCAAAGCTGCTGCTGCAAAACCAGATGAAGAAGATCCAAGTCCTATATTAGAAGGAAATGAATTTGTACTTTCAAGTTTTACATGGTGGGAAATTCCCCCCAATTCGCGTACCCGATCTACAACTGATTTTACACGTTCGGAGGATCGCCCTTGGAGATTTTTTCCGTCGATGGAATATTGATCTGATTTTAGGGTGGAATCGAATTCCACAGTGGTAGTAGTACTGCTTGGGGCTGTGCAAACGCTAATGCTATCGTGGAAAGGAAGCCGGAGGAGGGGGTCTTGCATTCCATGATATTTTATGAGTCCTTGGATGGGATGGGCTCTTGCGGTCGCCTTCATGGAATGAGGCGTGCGTGTGATGAACTTAACACTCTCGATATTTGACAGGAGAGGATAGTAAGGGGGTTTGGGCCAATTAAGAGGGGGAATTTATTTTTTTGAGCGCCCAAGAAAGGGCAATTAATACTGCTAGTATAATACCGGCAAGAGTGCCCAACAGCCCTGTGATGATAAATCCTTGATCGGGTCCCACTATTGTTGCGGGATCCAAGTTTAAAATCGGGATATTGGATAATGGAATGAATAATTCAGGATGGGTAGCAACATAAAGGAAGAATAAAGGGGATATTGTCTTTCCTAGATTTCGAATCCAAGATCCAATTGAAACTATCCCCGCTCTGATGTCTCGAGAAGTGTTTTGAGTAAGTAGACTAGTTTCTAGACCTGCTGCGAATCCTTCCATTATACCATAAAGAAGGCCAACGAGTAAGAAAGAAATGAGAGAAGTTGCGAGACTGAAACCAATTGAAACTATTCCTATAAAAATCATACCAGCCAAAACTATATATTTGATTTCAAATCTGCTATTTGCTAGACGTTTGACTTGGGTGGCTACTGCTGCTAGTCCCAAGCTCATCATGCTGAAAACGAGTCCAGCCTCCCCGGAAGACATACCGTATTTTAATACCATCAATGGCAAGAATGTGTAGACGCCGTATTTAATGAAAAATCTCATGAAAACCACGGCATAAGAGATTACTACAGACCAATTAAACAGTGCCTTCCACAAGGAATAGAAATAGACAAAAGAAGTTGTACGGGGTTCTTTTTCTTCAGTTCCCATTTCGGGCATATATTTGAGGGTGTATAACCCAGCAGGTATGGCTATGAAGAAAAACAAGAAAGGTAAGTTCCAAGCTATCCCCCCCAGGAGACCTCCTGCGACGGGGTAGAAAAATTTGGCTATGTTTATAGAAACCACTCTCAATCCTTGAGCGCCGACTTCGAGGTCAGTTTGTTTGGAAAACATGTCTCCAATTATAGTGCCGGACATGGGCATGATCCCACTAACCCCGATTCCCTGTGCAAATCGTAACAAGAGTATTGTTTGCATATTATCTGTGAAGAAGATAGCAGTTCCACAGATACCAAAAAGCAATAGAGAAACTGCAAGGACTATTTTTCTTTGAAAACGATCGGCGATGAAACCCCAAAGGGGTATGAAAATAAGAGCGGGAAATGTAAACCATGCGATCATGTTTGCCATATCCATTTCGGTCATTCCTATTTCTAGAAACATCAGGGGGAAAACCGGGGAGATAAACGTTACACCCATCATGGAAAGGGCACTTACACCATAAAGAAAAGAAGCGGTTCGCTCGAGTTCTGGTCTATCCTTAAAAGAAGTTGGTAGAAGAGACATTTCAGGGGATTTTATCGATTATTTTAGGAATGGCAAGGGTTTAAACTGGAGCAATGATGGGTAAAATTGATATCAGTATCCAATTGCAATCCCATCTCTGCGGGGATCAGATCCTCCGATGAGAGTTCCATTTTTATCTGAATAAATAAATTGCCCACCTCCAAAATGTTCTCTTGGGTTGAAAAAGAGGTGTTCTTCCAGGACATCATGGCCTTTTTTGCGTAGTTCGGCAACGGTGCTATCAGGAATACGGCTAGTTTCTAGGGCAATTTTATTTCCATTTACCCATCTAAATCGGGGGGCATCCATTGCAGCTTGAGGATTGAGACCCAAGTCTACCAAAGATAGCAGAACTTGCAGATGTCCCTGTGGTTGCATAGAGCCACCCATGACACCCCATGACGCTTTGAACTCTCCATTTTTTCGAAGCATTGCAGGTATTATGGTATGAAATGGTCTTTTGTTGGGAGAGATGCAATTTGCGTGTTTTGGATTTAAACTAAAAGAACATCCTCGGTTGTGAATTAGGAAACCATTTGAAGAGAGTCCACTTCCGAAAGCCATGAAAATGCTGTTGATAAATGAAACTGCATTTCCGTCGCCGTCGACTACAGAAATGTAAATTGTATCGTTGCCATTTGGACCAGCTTTGGGAATGTAAGAGCTAGCAGATTCTCCGATTTCCTCGGCTCGTTTTTGTGCGTATTTTTTTGATAGCATTTTTTTCATGGGGATATCCACCATGGCAGGATCAGAGATGTATTTGTGCCCATCTGAAACTGCTATCTTGAAGGTTTCAACGAGGGTGTGGATCCGATCTGGATCTGTGAGAGAAGGTGGAAGGTCAAAATTTTCTGCAATGTTTATTGCCTCAAGTGCTATCAGTCCCTGGCCATTTGGAGGGGCCTCAAGTATATCGATTCCACGATAATTAGTACAAATTGGATCGCACCAAACACCTTTGTGTTCTTCGAGGTCTGATCGAGATAAGAGTCCCCCATCTTTTTGTACGACTTCGACCATATTTTTTCCTAAATTTCCGTTGTAAAACTCTGAAATCCCGTGTGTAGCTATCAGCTCGAATGTATCGGCTAACTGAGTATTGGAAAAGGTATCTCCAGGCGCGGGTGGGGAGCCATTGGGAAGATAAGTGAGTGCAGTTTCAGGGTATGGAGTAATTCTATTTGAAGCAAAAGACCATTGCCAAGAAATATATTCACTTACTGGGAAACCATCTCTTGCATATTTGATTGCGGGTTCAAATGCTTCTGAAAGAGAAATTGTCCCGTATTTTTCTAGCAGATCGTTCCACCCTGCTAAAGCACCAGGGGTTGTTACAGAAAGTCCACCTTTTGTTGGCATTTTAAGCTCGTCTTCGGTTGGTTGGGTGTCGAGGTTTTGAAACTCGCTTTCGGTTTTCTGTTCAGAGGCTAGATTTTGGCATAGAGATAAATTGGCTTCTTGAGGGGCACCACCACTTCCATTATACGCTTGGTATTGGTTGTTAAAATGCACTATAGCGAACATGTCCCCTCCGATGCCAGACATATGAGGTTCGACGACGTTGAGTACTGCAGCTGCAGTTACAGCTGCGTCTGCTGCATTCCCACCGTTCTCTAATACGCGGAGTGCAGAAAGGGCTGCCAATGGTTGGCTTGTTGCAACCATTCCATTTTTTGCCATCATTGCTGATCTTCGTCCAATGAATTGCCAGGGATAGCTGAATTTCATCTATATAGTAGTTAGTGCATACAGTTTATTAAAGTATACAAGTGAGTATCGGAGGGATTACTCCCACCCAGTACTCCCAAACTCTTGTAATATGAAATCACCAATGGACTGTCCTGCTGCATCTAATACTGATTCTGAAAGGAGGATTGGGCAATCGGCTCGGACCGCTAGAGCGATCGCATCGGAAGGTCGGGCGTCGAATGCAAACGGATGGGAGTTTCCATCAATATAACGTTGGAGATGAATTTTGGCGTAGAAAGTTCCTCCAGAAAGGTCGTCTACAATGATTTTATCAAGTGCACCTCCTAGTTCAGTTATGATTTCGAGTAACAAATCGTGAGTAAGTGGCCTAGTGCTTCTTTCCCCTTGCAATTCGAATTGAATGGATTGTGCTTGGTCGGGGCTAATAAAGATGGGAACGTATCTATCTTTGGCTGTTAAAAGTACTACGGGAGTTGCCATTCCAGATTCGCACCAACTGATTCCAATTCCTCGGATTTCTGCCTCGTGGTCCATGGTGGTTAATGGGGATGGGAGGTAAAAAAATTCTCGTTAATTTTAATTGGATTTGGTATTTGTTGCGCCACTCATTTTTCCGTATTGAACAGGGGGCGAGTTTTTGGGTGCAGCCCAGTCAATGGCATTTTTGATAATCAGTTGAATGTCTTGATTGTGATATACGGGATGTGTTTCGTGCCCAGGTCCCAAGAAGAATATGTTTCCATTTCCTCTTTTCCAGCAACACCCACTTCGAAAAACTTCCCCTCCTTCATTCCAACTAATCAATACTATGTCATCGGGCCTAGGTATATCGAATGGTTCGGCGAAGACCTGAGATTGTGGGAATTCTATATATTCTGAGGTGAGATTTTGAACTATTTGGTGCCCGGGGTTAACGATCCAAACGCGCTCGATTTCATCTGCATTTCTTCGTTTTAATCGGCACGAAGTTCCCATGAGTAATTGGAATGGTTTGGAGCGCAATGCCGAGTGAAGTACTATAAATCCCATTCCATCCAACACTCTTTTTGTCACACGTTTTGCGATGGAATCGTCTAATAATTCATTTTTATTATGAGACCACCAAAGCAGTACATCTGTTTGGTCTAATAATTCAGAAGAGAGTCCGTGTTCTGGAGAGTCCAGGGTTGCAGTGGTGGTGACATACCCAGATTCGGTGAGAAAGCTAGCTATAAAATTATGAATCCCAGAGGGATAAAGTTCCTCTGCCGAGGAATTATCTCGCTCACAGTGATATTCATTCCAGATTGTCACGCGCACCATAGAGTAGTTGGTTCTGGCGGAGGAGGTATAGTTATTGATTCAGCCGAGTGGCTTTTATCAAAAGTTTCAGATTTGAAAAGGATTCCACAGATTCATTGGTAATTTTTATGTTAAAAAGCGTTTTTGCTTCGGGGGGAGCATTAATGAAAAGTTCATTGAGTTTTGTTAGGTTATTTTTAGAGGTGTTAGATTGGGTAGTCCAAGGAATATAGAGAATATCCTTCTTCATGATGGTGGCATGTTCGATGTGAAATCCTTGCTCTTCAATCCAACTTGTCCATTGATCTACGGTGTAGCTTTTAATGTGAGTGGGGTCTCTTAATTTTTCAACGGTGTTGAGGAATGTGTTGAGAAAAGGAGTATTAGGAGCTACGTTGTCTTCAAATAGAAAAACACTGGAAGGTTTCGATACGCGGGATACTTCCTCAAGGAACAGGCGAGGGTTGAGAAAATGGTGTGCTGCAATTCTGCAAACGACGGTATCAAATGAATCGTCGGAGAAAGGTAGAGATTCTGCGTCGGAGATCGCCATTTCCAAGCTAGGATATGCAGATAGAGCAGTGTGTGCCATTTTAGGAGATATATCAATGGCTATAACACGGGAGGAATTTGTTTGGAAAATCGCATTGGCTGTATGCCCTGCTCCAGTGGCTATGTCGAGTGCAAGTTGAGAACCTCTGGACCAATTGGCTAAGGTATCTAAATCATCCCCCTCTCGGTGGATTTTACTAGAGAGATAGGATTTTGCCCTATTTCCAAAAGCGTTGGCAATTTGTTTTTTGTGAGCGGGACGGTTTTCCATGATGAAACTAGTTTTTATGTTTACTTTATTTTCTGTTTAAGTATATATTATCGGGTTTTTAGTAGTGACAACCCGATATTGTTTTCCTTAAGCACTTGTTGTTAAATGTAGGAATATGTTGGCTAGACAATATCTTAGAGAAAATTCGGAGATAGTAAAAGGGGCCATCAAAAATAGGAATATGGGAGAAGGAGAAGTGGTGGCAGAATTACTTCAAGTAGATGAGAAATGGAGAGTTATGAAGGCCCAATGTGACGACCTTAGGCATGAAAGAAATAAGGTTTCAACGTTAATTGGGAATCTTAAAAGTAAAGGAGAAAATGAGGCTGCTGAGAAAGCCATAGCTCAATCGTCGGAATTAAAAGTGGAATTGGAAAGGTTAGAAGAAAATGCGAAAACCCTAGAAGAAGAATTAAAGAAGGGGTTATTGGAGTTACCAAATGTACCACACGAAAGTGTCCCGACAGGAATAGATGAATCAGACAACGTTGAGATTCGGCGGGGGGGATTTGAAAATTTAAGAGAATTTCCAGAGGATATTGTTCCCCATTATGATCTGGGAGTTAGGTTGGATATAATTGATGAGATGAGAGGTGCAAAAACTACAGGTTCGGGTTTTTATTTTTTGAAAGGAGAAGGTGCGCGGTTGGAACATGCTCTAATTTCATTGATGCTAGATATCCATAGAGAACAGGGATATATTGAATTGATTCCTCCAATCCCGGTATCATCTGCATCCATGACGGGGACGGGTCAGTTTCCAAAATTTGTCAATGATGCTTATAAAATTGAAGGAGAGGATCTGTGGCTATGTCCAACCGCAGAAGTTCCTGTTACAAATATGTACTCTGAAGAGATTTTACTTGATGAGGATTTGCCAATAAAACATCAGGCTTACACTCCTAATTTTCGGAGAGAGGCAGGAGAACATGGTACAGAAACTAGAGGAATTGTCAGAGTGCATCAATTCAATAAAGTTGAATTGGTTAATTTTACCCGGCCAGATTCAAGTTATGAACAGCTTGAGTTGTTAGTGAATGATGCGGAAGAAGTGCTCAGGAAATTACAATTACCATACAGAGTAATTTCTCTTTGTACAGGGGATTTGACATTTTCCTCAGCTAAAACTTATGATATTGAAGTTTGGACGCCGATAGGGAATAATGAAGAAAAAAATGATGGCCGATGGTTGGAGGTTTCTTCTGCATCTAATTTTGAAGATTTCCAAGCGCGCAGGGCGGGGTTGAGGTATCGTCCGAAGCGTCATGAATCGGCAGAATATATTCACACATTAAATGCTTCGGGTTTGGCACTTCCTAGAGTTATGGTAGCGATTTTAGAGTATTATCAGAATTCGGATGGGACTGTGGAAATACCACAGGTATTGCAACCATATATGGGTGGATTGAAAAAAATTGAAGGCAGTGTGCCGATAGGGGAGAGTGCAGTTGGTGCAGGGTTGAGAAACTAGATTTCAATTGTTGTGTCAATTAATGAAGAGAGGGGGCTAACTATGGTTCGGTGAGGGGCTTCAATTGAAATGGGTGTTGAGAGAGAGATATTTGAAAATCGTATGTCAGACTTAAATTCGCCATTAGTTTGAATCATAGTTGCTTCTACTTGTCCTGATTGTAACTCGCGTATCCAAACTGTTTTTCCAGAAAAAGAGGGGTCTGTTTTTCCGTGAATAATCCAAATTTGGGGTGCAAGGTTTAGATCATTTCCAGCCAGAGGATATCGTCTATCGTGCCACTCCCAAAATCCATCTTGGAGTACGTAAACGTTTGTAAATCCAGAATTCAATAAGCTAGCTGCTCTTAATGTAGAGAGATGGAGTGGACATCCGCAATAAGTCACAATTCTATCGTTTTTTGGCCAATCTGAAGTGGGGTCTGAGGATCCAATCCCAGATGGTGCGGGACTTAGTATAGATCCTAGAATGTGGGATCGTTCGTATTGGGTTTGAGATCTCGAATCTACAAATCGGGCTTCTCCTCTTTGGTGCCAATTGTAGACTGTTTTGAGGGGTGCTAGAGGGATAGTTTGAGAGTTGACTTTCGCCACATCAAAAGTGGTGGGGTCAAAGAATTGTCGGGGGGGAACTTGAGTGGGTAAAGGGGGGTATCCATCGAGGGGGTCTAAATCTGGCTTATATTTGTTTTTTTCACCACCTCCAAGACATCCCGATATTGCAATTCCAATTCCTAATAAAATGTCTCTTCTTTGCATTGGTTAGTCTTTGAGATACGAAGGTATCAAGTATTTGGATTTTTAATTGGATCTATTGAAAAAATGCTATCCAGATGGCCACGGAGAAAAGTGATAGTCCCAATAACAAATTTAAGGTTCGGACTTGTCCAGGTGTGTTGAATATTTTTCGGAGTAACGTTCCGGCAAAGGCCCATGTACATAGGGCTGTGAAACCCAATGTGGAGTTGATTAAAACGAATAAGATTTTTACCCCATAGCCGGGGGCGAATTGAGTTGCAAAAGTGGTCATTAAAACGATGAAATGAATCCATGCTTTCCCATTTACGAGTTGTAAAAACAGACCTGTAGAGAAACCAAGTAGTTGGGTAGATTCATCGGCGGATATAGGAGGTGAGAAAGCTATTTTATAGGAGAGGTATGCGATATACAATGCGCCAGCGTAGACTAGTATTTGGAGTATATTGGCATTCTGTTCGATGAAAACGGCTCCGACTCCAATTATAAGTGCTAAAACCGTGAATCCAAAAAACATTCCTGCCATCAATGGTAAAGTGTTGCGGATTCCATGTTGAGACCCATGTGCAGCACAAAGTAGATTATTTGGACCGGGAGAGAAGGTCATTGAGACCATAAATAAAGCCGTTGCGCTGACGAGTGCCCAATCCATGAAAAAAGAAAGCTGTGTACAGACAAAAAATTGAGGATTCGAAATGGGTTTTTCTTCGATTCTTTTTTGGTACTTCTGGGCATACAGTCAAGCTGTGGAAATCCATATTCGGTATGAGGGTGACGATGATCCAAAGAAATGCACGGCTAGAAAACTTTCGCGCTTCGGACTGGCTGAATTGCATAGAAATAATAAGTCAACGCCATATGGCATAATTCTTAATCCGTATTCTGAAAAAGCGTTGTCTCCTGCGGATTATAAATATCCGTACAAATTGGTGGCGTTGGATTGTTCTTGGGAAACTGCGGGATTTGATAGTTTTTCTATGAAAGGTATCCACCGGGCACTGCCATTTCTAGTTGCAGCCAATCCTGTGAACTATGGAAAGCCATTTAAACTTACAACTGTGGAGGCTATAGCGGCCTCTTTGTTTATTTTAGGTGAGAAAGAACAATCTAAAAATGTACTATCCAAGTTTCGATGGGGAATGAATTTTTTAACACTTAATGAAGAGCCTTTAGAATCATATGCGTCTTGTTTAACTTCAGAAGATGTGGTAAATGTCCAAGAATTGTACTTATCTTGAATAAAATGTTGTTCAGAAGCCCCGGTGGGACTCGAAAGTTTTTAATTGTGGTAGACTATACGTGTGGCTATGGCGCGCTTTGAACAAGCAGAGAAACGCATGTTGCAAAAGAAAATTTGTATGCGTTGTAATGCCCGAAATCCACATAAAGCGAAGGCTTGTCGCAAATGTGGATATACGGGGTTGCGTGTTAGAAGAAGAGAACGCCAAGCTGCTGGTTAGTTTAATTGCAGAATGGAGTTATCCCTCTGGTTTGTATTTTGGCTCTCGTTTCTTGGCTCTAGCCAGGGCTTTAGAGATTACTTCCACAACATCCCCGTGGAACATCGGGCCGTGGCCTGGGTACATATTCCTTAAATCTTGGGGGGAATTGGACAGTATTGACTCTATACTAGATATTAAATCCTCACGAGAGCCACCAGGTAGATCGGTGCGTCCGAAACTACCACGATGGAACGCTTGATCACTGTAAACGACTATATCTCCTGTAAAAATAGAATTATGATTCAAAAAAACCAAATGGTCTGTGGAATGCCCAGGGGTGTGGAGAATCTCATACCAATCGTCACCGATTAAGATTTTTTGGCCATTGGTAAGTTTTGATGTTTGTAAAGGATGATCTGCGTAACAATGTAGATCGGGTTGAAAGGCATTCATGATATCATGCAAAGATCCAACATGATCGGGATGTTGATGGGTCAGAACTATAGAATCTATTTTGGAGGTATGGAGATAGATTTTTTCAAGAGTGCGGGGGTCAGAACCTACATCTACGAGGGTAGTTCTTTCTCCGAAAATCAAATACGCGTTAGAAGTGAAAATAGTGGATTCGTGCGTGAGGTTACAAACATCCATTAGAAGTTAGGTTACAGTCAAGGAGGGGTATTCGGGGTATCTAGAGGTCCAAAGTACGGCTAGTATCATAACGAGAACTATGGTTCCAGTAAAAACTATAGATTTTGTTGTGATCCAGACAATAGTTGAACTAATCCACATTGATATTAGCATGAGATATCGTGCTTTTCTAGGGAATACACGTTCGGTTTCCCAATTGATAAGAAAAGGCCCGAAAACTGAATGTGAGTAAAGGTATTTGTGCCACTTTTTGGAACTCTTGCTAAATGCCCAAGCGGCAGTAATTAGAAACACTGTGAATGGAATTCCAGGAGTGATAACACCAATGTAAGCCATGAAGAGGGCTGCGAATCCAATTGCCATATATACGTATTTTTTTACGCCGGAAAATTGTATTTCAGTTGGTGGAATTTTTACAGGAACCGAGTTCATAAAGTATCAGTGCAACTATAATGGTGTATGGAGGATATGAGGGGATCGAAAGTGATCTCATGTGAGCGTTGTCCCGCATTGGTTTCTTCACGGAATCTGATTGTTAATGGGGATGGGAAAGTGAACGCAGAGATATTATTTGTAGGAGAAGGTCCAGGTAGAGAAGAAGACATAAGCGGAAAGCCGTTCGTGGGGAGAAGTGGCCTTGTTCTTGATAGGAGCTTACAAGAAAATGGTATTTCAAGAGGAGATGTTAGAATCACCAATTGTGTTCGTTGTAGGCCTCCAGAAAACAGAAATCCATCCAAAAAAGAACTTTCCAATTGCAAGAACCATCTGTACACCGAAATTGCACTTGTGGATCCTAAATTGATTGTTGCTCTGGGGCGAGTTCCATCTGAACATTTGCTTCAAAGGGAAGTACTAGTTACAAAAGAAGCTGGCGAAGTAGAACTAGTGAACATTGGAGGAGTGGATCGGGCGATTCTGATTTGTATTCACCCAGCTGCTACTCTCTATAATCCAAATCAAAAAGTGATTTTTGAATCTGCAATTTCAAAAGCTGTGGAGTTGGTTGGATTAAAAGAAAAAGAGGCGAGATAGAAGTATTGAGGGTATGATTCCGGGGCATAATCTTTTTCTGGATTGTTAGTCTAGTAGAGTAAGTGAGAGATAATCCATGACTAATGTAAAAATAGCAATAATAGATTATGGATTAGGTAATCTAAGGAGTGTTAAAAGAGGTTTTGAGCGTTCAGGGGGAGATGTGATTGTAACATCAGATATAGATATTATATCTCACGCAGATGGTGTGGTATTGCCCGGAGTGGGAGCTTTTTCAGAGGGTATGGAAAATGCAGAACCACTCAAAAAAAGCATTATTGAAATTGGCAAAAGTGGGATTCCTATGTTTGGTATTTGTTTGGGAATGCAAATGTTACTAACAGAATCAGAAGAGGCAGAATGTGTAGGTCAAGGGGGTGTGCAGGGATTGGATCTAATTCCAGGTAAGAATATCAGAATTAGAAATGAAAAAGTACCGCATATGGGGTGGAATGAATTGAATATTGTACAAGATCATCCTATTGTAAAGGGGGTGGACGGATTGCACGCTTATTTCGTGCACTCATATCATGCAGTTCCAGAAGATAGTTCAGCGGTGGTTTCAACTACAGAATACGGAGGGAAATTTGCTAGTATGATTGCTAGAGAAAATATTTTTGGGACACAATTTCACCCGGAGAAATCTGGAGAAACTGGTTTAAAAATTCTCCATAATTTTATTGAAGTTTGTCAGAGCGTATAATTCTGAAAGGATTTTAAGAGGAATCTTCAGGGGTAAGAATACTGAGGATGATGATTAAAAATATAAATAAAAAAGAAAGCAATCCAGGTACGAATACTAGTGGCTCTGTTAAATTTCCCCCGGTACTTCTCATTACAGCTAGAGACACGCCAATACCAACTGGGATTGATAGGAATAGGGACCAAAAAATTTCAGATGGTTTTGTTTTTTGAAAAAAATTCATAATAAATCTCGGACTTCGGAATACCACATGTCATGGTAATCTATGCTTCCAGTTCTTTCTGCTATATCTACTGCTAATAAATGCCAACATTTCTTATTCGTGTCGCTTTTGATATTGTATTCTGAACCTTTGCAAGTACACATACCATCTTCCACGATATATTCATCATCATATCCGACAACTACGGTGAAATCTCGGTACTGTTTGACCCTGTCTTCTTGAATGGCTTCGAGGGCTTTTTGCCCACGGATTCCGTTTTTCTGTAGTAGTGACTCTGTGTAAAAATTTGCGGGTTTTTCAGGTGGCGAGGTGTTACTTTTTCGACTGGGCTGTGGCACAAGGTGTAGTTGGTGCTCCAGGGTAATAAAAATAAATAAATTAGTAACTTTTCTAGACATGGGGCGGTAAGTGACTATAAGCGATGGATTTTCAGGGTTTGCCACAGACGTGGATATATGTATACAGTCTCAGAGGGAGGGATTGAAACCATAGTTCCGTCTGCATCGGTGTCTGGTAGAACTAAAGATGTGTTTTTTAATCCAAATATGGAGCTAAATAGAGATATAACAGTAGCGGCATTGCGAGCATACAGAGTGGAGGGGGTTAATACATACCTAGATGCAAATGCTGCGACGGGAATAAGAGGGGTGAGGGCTGCTGCAGACGGTTGGAAAGTAACATTAGTAGATATTGAGGAAGATGCTATCGAATTGTGTAAATCTAATTTATCTAGGAATGGATTATCGGGAGAAGTGTATCAAAATGATGTCAATATCGTCCTTCGTCTTAATAGATATGACGTGGTGGACATAGATCCATTTGGAAGCCCGATTTCTTTTTTGGATAGTGCATTCCGGGGGGCTAAGCGTTTGATTTGTGTGACTGCGACCGACACCGCGCCTCTTTGTGGTGCACATTTCCAAGCGGGTGTTCGGCGATACAGTTCCATTCCTCGGAAAACGGAGTACCATGCAGAGGTAGGAATTAGAGTTCTTCTTTCTTTGATGGCACGAATGGCTGCACGATATGATATTGGAATTAAGCCCATATTATGCCATGCGACACGTCATTATTATAGAGTGTATGTAGAAATAGAAAGGAGAGTATCAAAGGCAAATGAATCGTTGGAGGAGTTAGGATACTTGCATCATTGTATCTCTTGTTTGCATCGCGATACTCAAAATGGTTTGATTTCGTTCCCACCTTCTATTTGCCCTTCGTGTGGTAGTACAAAAATGACAACTTCAGGTCCAATTTGGTTGGGAAATACAGCAAGCAAAGAGTTTGTAAGTAGGGTTGAAGAAAGCCTAACAGAAGAGATGGGTATGGCCCATAGAGCACAAAAAATATTTTCAAGGATATTGGAGGAGCTAGACGTTCCTACACACTATGACCAGCACAAATTATGTCGATTGTGGAAACGCCCTGCCCCCTCTATGGAAATATTTATGCAATGTTTATCAGATGTGGGTTTTGAGGTTTCAAGAACTCACTATGGAGGAACTACATTGAAAACAAATGCTACAGTTTCTGAGATATACGAGGCTACAGGGAACTAATTGATTTAGAAAGTACGTAGATATCGATCATGTTCCCATTCGGAAACAGAAACCAAATAATCTGCATATTCTGCACGTTTGGTGGTGAGAAATGCTTCGGTTATGTGAGGTCCAAGCGCATTGCAAATAACATCATCTGCTTCGAGAGCATCTATAGCATCTCCTAGATTACTTGGAAGAATTTTGATACCATATTCTTCTTGTTTTTTGGCATCGAAATCATAGATATTCTCACGAACTGGTGCAGGGGCTTCTAGTTCTCGGTTGATACCATCTAATCCTGCTTCTAGCATTGCGGATATAGCTAAATATGGATTGGCAGATGGGTCGGGGGATCTAAGTTCCAGGCGAGTTCCTGCGGCAGTTCTCGAAGCTGGTTTTCTGATCAATGCAGATCGGTTGACATCGCTCCAAGCTATGTAGACAGGGGCTTCATATCCCGGGACGAGACGTTTGTAAGAATTAACTATAGGGTTGCAAATTGCGGTTAGAGCGGGTGCGTGTTCCAGCAAACCTGCGAGGTAGTGTTTAGCCATATCAGAAAGGCCAAATTCTCCATCTTTATCAAAGAAAGCATTCGTTCCGCCTTCAAAGAGAGACATATGAGTATGCATTCCTGATCCGTTTATACCAGAGATGGGTTTTGGCATGAAAGTGGCATATACACCGTGTTGGTGCGCAACTGCTCTTACTGCGGCTTTGAATGTCACAACGTTGTCTGCGGTCTTGAGAGCTGGAGCATATTTCCAATCGATTTCATGCTGGCCTTCTGCGACTTCGTGGTGACTTGCTTCTATTTCAAACCCAAGTTTTTGTAGAGTATAGACCATATCCCTGCGAATTGAAGGACCTAGGTCAGCAGGGGTTATATCAAAATAACCTCCTACATCGTGTGTGTCTAAAGAAGGATTGCCTTCGTTTGTTTTTAGAAGGAAAAACTCGGGCTCAATTCCAACGTTTAGATCGAAACCCAGTTTCTTTGCTTTTTCAAGAGAGTTTTGAAGAGCAGTTCGGGGATCGCCTTCGAATGGTGTGTTGTCTATCCGGCGTACGTCAGAAATAACTCTGGCGGCCCCTCGACCATTCTCGTCTTTTCTCCACGGGAGTTCTACGTAGGTTGAAGAGTCAGGGACAAGGCGCATATCGGACTCTTGTATCCGGGTGAATCCCGCTATAGAAGAACCATCAAAATAGATACCTTCTGTGAAGGCTTTTTCTGCTTGATTAGCAGGAATTGCTATATTTTTTACTACACCGTGTATATCGACGAATTGCAATCGCAAGAAATCGATGTTATTTTTTTGAATACTATCTATAATTTTTTGTTCCGACGGGCCAATTTTAGCCAGTTCGGAATCAGAATGTCCATTTGTCATTTTAATCTGTAATTATTATAGTGTATGTAACATAATAAAATGGTATGATTTGCGCACGGGTGATATTTTAAAATAAAAATAACCATTCGGTGCATTTTAATAGGGATAATCTATATATTTAGGTGATGACGTACGAAAATCTTGATTCAAAGTTAATAAATGAGCTACTTGAGGATGGGAGAGCAAGTTTTAGAACTTTGTCAGAACGGGTGGGTGTTTCGGTGGCGACCATTTCGAGGCATCTGTTTGGGTTGGAAGAAAGAGGAGTAATCACAGGATATGCTCCAACAATCAAATATGAAAAGCTCGGATATGGGCTCACAGCAATAATTCAACTGAAAGTCGAAGGGGCTCAAATTCCAGATATTACTACTAAACTATCTGGGTACGAGCAAATGATATCGATCTATGAAGTCACGGGGGATTATGACTTAATTGTTATTGCAAAGTTCAAAGACACAGCCGGAATGAATAAGCAAATAAAAGCTATTCTTATCGACCCAATAATAAAGGCTTCAAACACTAGTGTTGTGTTGAATGCGGTGGAAGAAAATCGTCAGTTTAGTCTCTCAGAAACTGTGGTTTGAATCGCTGTTAGTAAAATATATTATTTTTTAAGAAGAGATCACATCATTCCGGGCATCATGCCGCCCATTCCGCCCATTCCGCCCATTCCGCCCATTCCGCCCATTCCGCCCATTCCGCCCATCATTGCCTCTAATTCCTCGGGGCTAGGTTGACCGCCAGATGGCGCATCGCTTGCAGCGATTACATCGTCGATGCGAAGGATCATAATTGCGGATTCGGTGGCGGATTTAATCGCTTGTGTTTTGACTCGAAGGGGTTCATAAACTCCTTCTTTTGCCATGTCAATAACGTCTCCTGTGTCTGCATTGAGGCCTGCAGAAACACTACCACCATCATGTTGAGATCGAAGACTCACAATCGAGTCGATTGGATCTAGTCCTGCATTCTCAGCTAGAGTTCGAGGTATGACTTCGACTGCATCTGCGAACGCTTCAATTGCGAGTTGTTCTCTACCCCCAACTGATTCAGCAAAATCACGGACTCCAAGAGCGACTTCTAATTCGGGAGATCCGCCCCCTGCTACAACCTTTCCATCTTCGATAGTTGCACGTACTACACCCAGGGAATCGTCGATTGCGCGCTCCACTTCATCGACTACGTGTTCGGTTCCGCCTCTCAAAATGATCGTCACGGCTTTTGCATCTTTTACATCAGTTATGAAGATATGTTGATCTCCACCGAGATCTTGTTGTACGACTTCTCCGGCATGCCCAATATCCGTTTCTTTTATATCGTCGAAATTGGTGACGATTCTAGCCCCAGTTGCTCTTACTATTGCTTTCTGATCTGAAGCTTTTGTCCTTCTAACAGCTAAGATTCCTGCTTCGGCTAGGAAATGTTGTGCAACATCGTGGATCCCTGCATCAGTGAAAAGCACATTTACGTTTAACTCGATGAGTTTATCGACCATGTCTTTTAGTTGCTGTTGTTCCTGGTCCAAGAAAAGTTGTAATTCGGCGGGATCGGATACGTTAACTTCAGAATCGAGTTCAGTTTCTCTAACTTCAAACTTGCCGCCGTAGACCGCTACGTGAGCATCTTGGACGTGGTAAGGCATGTTTTCTTGTACCCTCTCTTTTTGGATGAGAACGCCTTCGACGAGTTCAGATTCATTGATGGCACCCCCAACTGCTTTTTCAATTCGTATATTATCTAGATCGATGCCGTCTTCATCGCTCACAGATGTCACGGCTTCGACTACTAATTGGGATAAAAGATCTTTTGCGCTTTCGGCCCCTTTTCCAGTCATTGCGGTTGACGCTATTTTTTCTAATATTTCGGTGTCTGATTTGGAAACGTCAATGGCGATTCCATCTAGTATTTCTTTTGCTTTTGCAGCAGCTTGTCGGTAGCCCTGAGTGACTGTTGTGGGGTGGAGTTTTTGAGTAAGAAGAGTTTCAGCTTGGTGTAAAAACTCACCCGCTAGTACAACTGCAGTGGTAGTCCCATCTGCAACCTCGTCCTCTTGGGTTTTAGCTACTTCTACAATCATATTTGCTGCGGGATGGTCTATATCCATCTCAGCAAGAATTGTAGCACCGTCGTTGGTGACGACGACAGTTCCAGAACTGTCCACCAACATTTTGTCCATACCTCGCGGACCGAGAGTGGTCCGGATTGCTTCTGCGACGGCCTTACCGGCCGTGATATTCATAGATTGTGCATCTCGCCCAGAGGTTCTTTGAGCCCCTCCTGCGAGCACAATCAGCGGCTGACCGCCTAGCTGTTGTGCCATAAGTGGATTTGATTTGTTTGTTGTTCTATATATAATTTTCGAAGCGTCAGAATGGCCTTTTTCCATAGGGTAGAGGTAATTCTAGATAAATATTTCTAGAGTTGGCAGGGGAATGATAGCATTTCTGAATGTGCTATAATTAAAATTGTTCAAATTTAGACTCATTTGCTTCTTGTCGTTTGCGTTCGAGAAATCCATATACAGATCCATGGCGAGAGCCATCGATTATCATCTCTACTGCTGATCTGACTAAATCTACTTGTTGATAAGATCCAATAATACCCACAGTCGAACGATAAATCACAATTTTTGTATCTGTTAAGTCTTCCATTGTGGCCCGTGTTCTCCCATGTTTTCCTATTAAGCGGCTCTTATGACGCCTCATATCATTGTCATTTCTAGACAGGCGTTTTAATTCGATTAAATCGAACGTTGTATCATCGTCTTTGAGTAACGAAAGGGCGACTTTTGGAGAAAATCCCCTCCCAATTGCTTTTACGATGTCGGTGGCGGTGAGTTCTTCAAAGGGTGCTTCTGTGTTTTCTATTTGCACTCTATGGTTATCAGAATCGACTTCAATGGTAACATTCGCATGTGATTCTATCTTGCGCAGGGTTGCTCCTCCTTCGCCGATGAGAACGCCGATTCGCTCTCCAGGGATCTTCACATACTGCATGGTATAGATTTTCTTGTCTGAGGCGAGTTAAACTTTGTTTAGGAGGATTTTTGAGTTATATAATCGTATAAAATTTCTTCAGACGTTTCTACCCCTTTTCGGCTGAAAAATTTAGATATGTTCTCGCAATCTCGGTGTAGGTATGTCGATGCTTTTGGGTGGCGGTGAGTGACTGCTTGTCCGATGTCAATAATGCACAATTCTCCATCGTGTACCAGGATATTGTATTCCGATAAATCACCATGGACTAGACCGGAAATATGTAGTTTTTTCATGAAATCTCGAATGATCTCATATGCAAGAATTGGGTTTTCGAGTTCTATGCTTTGTAATTTTGGGGCAACATTGCCTTCGACTCCAATAAGTTCCATGACCAAGACGTTTAGTTTTACAGCAATTGGGTCGGGTACACGGACGCCGCCTTCGCCAGCCCTTTTGAGATTGGCAAATTCTTTCCTCGTCCAAGCCAAAACGATATCTCTTTTGTCAGACCCGATGCCAGAGAATCGAGGATCTCCGGTCAGGTAGTCTTTCATTTGTCGAAATGAGGAAGTGTTTATGCGATATATTTTGATGGCTATTTCACTGTCGTCCTCGCCGTATGCTTCGAAGACTATTGCTTCTTTTCCTGATGAAATAGGACCGCCAAGTGCTGTTATGTGTCCTTCTTGGACTAATTTGTATAATGCCGCATATGTAGAATCATCGAAAACATTTGCCTCGACTTTGAATTGGTCAGTGTCTTTTATTCTTTTTTTGAATGTTGTGAATTTTCTGTCGTTTTTCCGAGAGAGTTTATCAACTTCATCGTCGGTGAAATCTATGTTAGTCCAAGTGTCAAATTCAAAATCTTCTTTTTTTGACGTCATGGCTGTGGCATTATTTTGATATTGATTCTATGGTTCCTTCCCTCCGAAGTCGGTCAGCATCATGTCGATCGTATCGCCACACGACATCGGCTTTTGAATCTTGCCATTCCCAAGGCCTCACCAAAACAACATCGTCTTGTCGGATCCAAACACGTTTCCTCATTTTCCCAGGAATTCTAGCCAATCTCTCTACGCTATCTGCACAGCGGACTTGTATACGATTGGCCCCAAGCATATCGGAAACTACAGCGAACACTTCTCCGTCTTTTGGCATTCTAAGTTTTTTCCGTTGGAGCTCTTCTTCCGTGGGATCGTCTTTGTTGCTCATAATACTATATTGGACGGCGGGGTTTTAAGCAATACCCATCTATATTCGGGGGCATATTAAGACTGATCCGCCAAACCCTCCCTCCCCGAGTGAATGAGAGTATCAAGGTAGTGTGCAAGGGTTTTTTTTGCATCTTGGGGGTGTAAATCTCCAGATTCTAGGTCATGTTCCAGGTCCGTATAAGAGTTATAGGTGATAGTTCCACCATGTTTGTCTTTTCGTTCTACGGTGATTTGTTCAAATCGAGGGAAGATGTGGAACTGAAATATTTGTAGTACTGGGTTTTCGGGGTTGTTTCCATCTTGATCTGTGGGTGGGTTTGCAGTTGGAGGACAGAATGCTTTGTTGATTTTTTTATGGATGGATTCCTGTGAATCTTCCATTGAAATTGTGGTACCTACGCTGGAAGACATTTTTCCGATTCCTGTGGTTAGATTGGACAAGATGGGAGTATGAATCATAGGGCAAGGAGAATATCCTAATTCAGGCAATAATTCTCTAGCGAGTACGTGTACTTTTCTTTGGTCTGTGCCCCCAACCGCCAAGTCTAGGTTTAGATAGTGCATATCAAGTGTCTGCATTATAGGATACACAGCCTGGCTTACCTTGGGTACGTCGCCGCTTTGTATTTCTGCCATGGCCCTATTAGCACGATTGAGAGTAACTAAAGTTCCCAGTTTATGCAGATCGAGTATGTATTCTTTTTCTAATTGAAAATCAGATCCATGGACAAATTCGGTTTGGCCTTCGTCCAAACCATATGCTATGAATTGTTTTCGCATGGTTTCTGCAGTATGTTGGATTTCTTCTAAGGACCCTTTTCCATTTAGATATGCGTGCAAATCAGCGAGTAAGACTACGATTTTCATGCCAACTTCTTGGAGATCAATCAGCTTATTTGCGGTTAACATATGTCCCAGGTGGAGAACTCCAGAAGGTTCAAACCCAACATAAGCACGTTTGTCGAGAGGAGATTCTGCCAATGTACGGATTTCTGCATCTGTTATGCTTTCAACCACGTTCTGGGTGATCTTATCGTATGTCGTCAAATTAGATGGAGATTCGTTATGAGGCATCTTATACGTTTGTCCCTGTACATTCCCCGTGCAAAAATCCTGTGGATGGGTATTTGAGTATAGAGAGAAGAAATATTAAAGTCAAAAGAATAGCTTTGATTTTATCAATCTACATAAGGTATATCGATTTCTAGCCCATCGTGAGCTAGAGTTAATTCCCCTTTAAATCTAGTTTTTGCTTCGTTTAGCAAAAGATTAGAATTTCCACTAAAACGTGAGGAAATGTGTGTAAGAACTAAATGAGAGATATCTGCTTTTGTTGCTATTTCTGCAGCTTCTAGTGCTGTGGAGTGTCCAGTTAATTCTGCGCGTTGTCGGTGTTCTTCAGTGAAAGTTGAATCATGGATTAACAGGTCGAATCCAGAAACGGTTTCGATAGTGGTTTTTGTTGGTCGAGTATCCCCTGTGTAGGCTATTTTTCGTCCGGGCCTGGGGGGACCGATTACCTGTTCGGGTGAAACTATACTACCATCTTTTAATGTAATAGAATTTCCTTCATGAAGTATGGAGAAATCTTTTCCCACAGGGACCCCGAGTTCCTCCGCTTTTTCTCTAAAGAATCGCCCTTTACGTTCGGTTTCGATTAGGGCATAACCTGTAGAACTAGTTTTGTGATTTGTTTTGAAAGTTTTAATCTCATAGTCGGGGGTTTTTTTGACCGTTGTGTTGGGATGGGTTTCGGAGATGGTTATAGAGTACCCCAGTCCATCTCCACAAAGGGAAACTAAGTTATCTAAATAATTTTTAGTCCCGGGTGGGGCGTGAATGAAAAGGGACTCGTCCCGGCCATTGAAATCCATCGTTTGTATCAAGCCCAGAAGGCCAAAAATATGGTCTCCGTGGATGTGGGTGAGGAATATATCTTGGATTCCAAATCCAGTTCCGTAATGCATCATTTGTCTTTGAATGCCTTCCCCCGCGTCGAAAAGAAATTTATCTCCGTGGATATTAACGAAAATTCCACTCGAGCTCCTTTCGGTTGTAGGAACTGCACCGCCAGTCCCTAGGAAAGTTATTCTCAATGTCATTTGGAAATCTTGTTACTCGAAGGAGATACCCGCTTCGGACTAGATTGACCATGGTGGATGAATCGACCAATTCTTGTTTTTTGAATACTATCAATATGTAATGGACTCGCCATTGTGGATCGATAAATATGCACCTAGTGTGGAGGATTTTCCTCAAGAAAAACTCCGTTATATTTTGCCGAAGTCCCAAGAGATGCCAATAAATTTTTTATTGTATGGCCCAGCAGGTGGTGGCAAGACTTCGGCGGCTAGAATCATTGCGAGAGGGGGAGAATTGATTGAATTCAATATTGCAGATTTAGTTAATAGCTCAAAAAAAGAAATTGTAGAAAATCCACTTTTTTCTGGTTTTATATCGTCTAAAAAAATGCCTAGCGGATCAAAAGATTCGCTTATTATTCACTTCATAAAAGAAAGTGCAAGTTATCCACCGGTATCAGGGGGAAGAAAAGTTATGATACTTGATAATTTTGAAAGTGCCCAGAGGAGTTTTCAACAAGCTCTCAGACGCATAATAGAACAATATCATCATAATACTCAATTTATCCTCACAACACGTCGATTGGGGAAGGTTATTCCCGCCATCAGATCGCGCTGTTATTCTGTTTCGGTAAGAGGGGCTCAAGATTCGGATATGAATAGAATAATACAGAATATATTGAGAATAGAGGAAATAAAATTTACAGAAGATGGGATTGGATTTATAGTAGATAGTGCGTCGGGCAATATTAGATCTGCAATTATGTACACACAGGCGATTGCAGAACGGGGGGGTGAAATTACTCAGGAGGGGGCGATTGAAATCGTTCAAGAGATGGGACTCGAAGAACCCATAGCAGAGCTTGTGGAATGTTCGTTGAATGGTCAGTTAGGGAATGCAAGGTCCATTCTCGAGGGGTTAATGATAACTAGCGGATATTCGGGTGGAGAATTGTTGGAAATTATAAGTAAAGTTGTGAAAGAGAGAGGGGATGTGGATCCGGTAGAATTTGCATTTATACTGAGCGAGATTGATTTTAATCTTTCAAAAGAAGCTAATTCAATAATTCATTTAACTAATTTTTTGACAAAATTGGGATCGTTGGGATGAAAGAGATAATCATAGCTTTTGTAGTTGTTGTCGTTGCGTTCATAGTGTGGAGTAAAAGAGATCCAAATAGGGAGATTCCAATCACCGGAATTGTGTCTCCAGCAGATGGGAAAATAAGTGTATTGAGAAAGGAAATGGATGGGAGAGTCAGAGTGGGGGTGTTCATGAACGTATATGATGTTCACGTTAATCGGGCTCCTGTGTCAGGATACATTAAAGAGATGGAACACGTACCGGGGGGATTCGTTCCCGCTTTCTCAAAAGAATCGGATAGAAATGAGAGAGTTAGAATTGTGTGTACAGTGGATCCATCGGAGAGGGGCAAAGTAAAAACAGGTGAGGAATGGGAAATCGTGTTGATAGCAGGTGCACTGGCTCGTCGTATAAAACCATATATAAAAGTTGGAGATCGTGTTGAAAAAGGAGAGCGTATCGGTCATATTGAATTTGGTAGCCGAGTGGATGTTATATTTCCCGTAGAGATACGTCTGGAGGACGTACTAGTCAAGATGGGAGATAGAGTTCGGGCGGGAGAGTCTATTTTGATAGAAGGCGGATGATCAGATTATTTATGGAGAATGTGGACATGTCGAGTTAAGGATTTATGGACTCTCCGTGTGAAGTGATTTTTGAGAACCCATCCGGTTTGTTTGGCTAATTTTTCAAGTGAGAAATCAGAAATAACAACTACTTTTGAAGTGAGAAGATATGCTTCTTTAAGGGTGCGTTCTATAAGGACGTCTAACTCATATCCGGTTATTTTTGATTGGCGGCCATAAGGAACGTCGAATAAGATTGAATCTATTTTGGTTGAAAGGGGCATATTTGCAGCATCGCCCCGAATGGTTACGAAATTTTTAATAGAGTAATGTTGAAGGTTTTGGTTCGCTCCTATTACCATTTTTTGTTGTGCATCCATACCATAAACAGTTGCTCCCATCAATGCGGCTTCTATGAGAATTCCACCAGTGCCGCACATAGGATCGAATATTATGGAGTTGGGTCTTGCCCCGGCTAAATTGGCAATCGCCCGTGCTTCGATTGGGTCCATACTTCCGGGCTGAAAGAAAGGTTTTTTTGTAGGGTTGCGATCTGAATGTCCCTTCGAACTCGTTTCGAGCAGGCGTCCCACTATACAGATGTCTCCCGAAAAAAGAACTCTAATTTCATGAAGGGGGTTGTCCAGATCAACAGAAAATCCTTTGTTGACGAAGGCAGTTCCTACTTCTCGTTCGACTTTTTGTGTGTCAATATTGGTGGATCTCCGAATATCTCTAGCTCGGATGGCGATAGCACCTGGTGGGTCTATGCTGATCGCGTCTAAGGAAGAAAGAAGTTCAGATAAGAGAGATGAGGTTTGTAAGAGAACCTCACTGACTCGATGGGTATAGCCTAGATGGATAGTCCGAGGGAGAGAAACTGTTTCCGCGAGAGCCAATCCTGGTGCGATTATGTGTACTCCTTTTGCTGCATTTTGAGCCTCGGTTGCAGCGAAATCGTAGTTTTCACCTGCTAGTTCTAGAACATACACAGCAGCGATTCAGTTCTGATAAATGATGAGGATATCGATGCCCACAAAGTGGGCTAAATATTGAATTTTATTCGACTAATCTGTCGATGGTGGTTACCAAAATGCCAGTTGCTCCTTTTTCTTTGAGAAGTTCAATTGTATCGAAAACATCTGATTCACCCACCACAGCGTGGATAACTACCGTGGAGTCTCCAGTGGTATCGATCACAGTTGGACCAGATAATCCAGGTATTACAGCCGTGATATCTTCTAATTTTTGCCGAGGGGCGTTCATCATCAGATATCTCTTATTTTTAGCTGCGACAACAGAAGAAAGTGCCCCGGCAATTTTTGTGGTTAAAGGATGGTCTTGTACATCATCTCGAGAGATTAATCGGGCACTGCTGCTTAATACCTCTTCTAAGATGATGAGTTGGTTGCTACGAAGGGTTTCTCCAGAGCTGACGATATCTACAATTGCATCTGCCATGTGAACGTGAGGTGTAAGTTCGGTTGCTCCACCGACTTTTACTATTTCGATGGATATATTTTGATTTTCAAAGAATGTTTTAGTTATGTTTGGAAACTCTGTTGCGACACGTTTTCCTTTTAATTTTTCAAGGGAATCGATTGAAGCGTCGGAGCTGACACGGGGATCAAGCGAAGCTACCACTAGTCTGCATTTTCCAAAATCCAAGTCCAAAATATCGACTATATTGTCAAAATTCTTTTCTTTGATTTGATCGTGTCCAGTGATTCCTAGGTCTGCTGCACCGCTGCTAACATATCTAGGAATATCTTCTGATCGAACATAGATGACAGTAGTATCAGGAATGGTTGTATCTGCCCAAAGTTTCCTGTCTTGCTGAGATTCTCTCACATGGATTCCTGCTCTAGATAATAAATTAGATGCAGGGGTGTGGAGACGGCCTTTATTCGGTAACGCGATTCTCATAAGTATACCTAATGTAATCTACGAGAAACACTCTTTCGGTATATTAGGATCATATCGTAGGGGCTAATGTCCTCTATCCCAAAGGTAATATATGAATACTCTAAGTGTCACAGGGGGCAGAGTCTTACAAGAAGACTTGACGCTGGAATTTTCAGATGTCCTCATAGATGTCGATGGGGGACTAATTTTAGAAGTGGGGGAGTCACTTAGGGGTGATGAAGAAATAGATGCAGGAGGGGGGTTGATCATTCCGGGTTTGGTGAATGCACATACTCACATGGCCATGACACTTTTACGGGGTTATTCAGATGACAAACCTCTCGAGGAGTGGTTGAAAGAAGACATATGGCCTATCGAATCTCATTTGACACCTGAAGATGTTTATATTGGATCTCAACTGGCTTTGGTTGAATTAATTAAATCGGGGACTACTACTTTTTGTGACATGTATTTCCACATGTCTGAAGTCGCAAAGGCTACTGAAAGTTCGGGGATGCGTGCGGTTTTGGGCCAGGGTGTGGTGACGGTCGGTAAAAATGAAAATGATGCTTATTTGGATGCCGAAAAGGGACTAAAATTTGCTGAAGAGTATAGTGGATTCGCAGATGGCAGAATTAAGACGGCGTTTATGCCTCATAGCATGAATACAGTTGATTTAGAATATTTTGAAGAGCACATTCCCCGTGCTAGAGATATGGGAATTCCCATTCACCTCCACACTAATGAAACGTTAGAGGATGTCGAAAAAACTATCAAAATGCATGGGGTGAGACCGATAGAGCTTGCATCGAAATATAATATTTTGAGTTCGGGAGATTTCGCAGCTCACTGTGTTCATGTTGATTCAAATGAAATTGATATTTTGGCAGGTAATGACATAGGAGTTGTTCATTGTCCAGCGTCCAATATGAAATTGGCTAGTGGGATTGCCCCAATTCAAAAATTGCAGAATGCGGGAGTGACAATAGGACTCGGGACGGATGGGGCTGCTTCGAACAATGACTTAGATTTATTTGGAGAGATGAGAGACGCTGCTATGGTAGGAAAACTGTCTGCTAAAAGTGCTAGTGCTGTGAATGCCACATCTGTTTTTTCAATGGCCACGGTGGGCGGGGCAAACATATTAGACCTACCGGCAGGAAGAATAGAATCAGGTTTGGTTGCGGACTTGGCAGTATTGGATCTCGAAGCTGCGCATCTTACCCCAATGAGGAAATGTGTGAATCTCCTGGTATATGCGGCAAAGGGTTCGGATGTGATCCATACTATTTGTGATGGAAAGGTCCTTATGAAAGACAGAAAAGTACTAACTTTGGATGAATCTAAAGTCATAGCGTCTGCTCGCATGTGTGCGAATGATCTTAGTGAACGGGTAGGAAAAAGAGGGTAATTTAACATAGATAGAATCTTGAAACACTTTTCTTTCGTGCGTCGCTTAGAGAACTCATGACAATTTATCCCACGGTTTTAGATTCCCTTGAAAATGTGGATAATTACATAGATACAGGGAGGGAAAAAATTGATTGGGCTGCGGCCAATATGCCTATTCTTTCTTTTTTGCGTGAGCAATTCATTCGCGAGAAGCCCTTTGAAGGTCAGTGTATAGGTGTCGCGCTGCATGTTGAAGCGAAAACGGCTGTGTTATTAGAATTACTAGCAGAAGGTGGTGCAAAGGTCGTAGTGACTGGTTGTAATCCCCTTTCAACCCATGATGATGTGAGTTTTGCTCTGGATGCCAATCCAATGATTTCGAGTTATGCTGCAAATGGAATTACTGATGAAGAATACTACAAAGGGATAGAGGCTGTGATTTCTCACAATCCCACTTTAACATTGGATGATGGTGGGGATCTAATTTTTGCGTTGCATGAAAATCATAAAGAAAAGATAAAGGGTGTAATTGGGGGGTGTGAAGAGACTACTACAGGTGTGCATCGACTCAAGTCTATGGAAGCTGAAGGGAAACTCAAATATCCTGTTTTTGCAGTTAATGACACCCCAATGAAGCGTTTATTTGACAATATTCATGGGACGGGGGAATCAACCATACTCTCCATTGCTGTTACGACTAATTTTTCATGGGCGGGCAAGACAGTAGTCGTGGCAGGATATGGTTATTGTGGGCGAGGAGTGGCCAAGAAAATATCCGGTCAAAACGCGCGGGTAATAATTACAGAGGTAGATCCATTGAGGGGTTTGGAGGCATACATGGAGGGTTATGAAGTGATGCCAATGATTCAAGCGGCTCATCGGGGAGATGTATTCATTACGACGACTGGGAATTGTGATATTCTTAATAAAAATCATTTTGAATTGATGCGAGATGGAGTTGTTCTCGCAAATGCCGGGCATTTTGATGTTGAGATCAATATAAAAGAACTAGAAAAATTATCCACATCTGAACGAATGGTAAGAGATGGAGTTCGAGAGTATCAATTGGGGGACGGTCGCAGGATTAACGTGCTTGCTTCGGGGAGACTTGTCAATTTGGCCAGCCCATTGTCCCTTGGGCATCCAATTGAGATAATGGACCAAAGTTTTGGTATGCAAGCAGTTTGTATGCGCGAAATGGTTGTAAATCCTACTTATGATCCGGGAGTACATTCAGTGCCAAGCGAACTAGATGCACAGGTAGCAGAAATAAAACTTAGATCGGAGGGGATTGAGATAGACTACCTCTCAGAGTCACAAGATAATTATTTGAGAGGGTCGGGGTTCGGGACGTGAGCTCGGCCCAGGCAAAAGGGAGTCGAGTGGAAAGAGAACTGGTAAGATTACTAGACAAAGCAGGTTTTGCGGTTATGCGAGCACCTGCAAGTGGTGGTGCCACATCGCGAGAATTGCCAGATGTATTAGCAGGAAACGGAAAGTTATTTTATGCGTTTGAAGTTAAATCAAGTGCCAGTGATAAGATCTATTTGAGTGGAGAAGAGGTAGAAGCTTTAGTTTATTTCTCTCAGAATTTTGGTGCCAAAGCGCGTATTGGCGTGAGATTTAATAATGAGAAATGGTATTTTTTCCATCCAGGGGATTTGTATATAACAAAAGGTGGGAACTATCGCGTTTCGCGAGGAGACATGTACGAGAAGGGGATTGATTTTGAGGAATTGGTTGGCGAGTCGGAAAAGACAACGTTTGGAGATTATGGTGAGGAGAAATAGGGATCAGAATAGTATTGGATAAGAGATTGTTTTGCTTCGAAGCCCTTTTTGCCATTTCTAAGAAATAGATAGAGTATGAGCATACCGCGAATTAGGTTATTAGAGATAATCGCCTCGGTGGCCTGGGCAAGTGTTTTTGTAGTGGCAGTAGTATATATTGGAAACAAATATTCTATGCAAGATGGAGTTCTTCAGGAAGGGACGTTGTGGATAATTGTGGTGATAGTTGGATTTATAGCGGCGATGATGGGAACGGGATATTTGCTTTCGAGAATAGAAGACTAATTAGATTTCTAAGAGTGTTTTTTAGAGGGGTATTGAAGTGGATGAGATATTGTTTGGCAAATTTCATCCATATTAACACAATCACCATAGGCTTGCATTGTTGAGCATGACGGTGGGGGATATAGGGGCGTCCCATCTTTATTTTGGAGATAATCCATGGTAGATTGAATCAGAGAGGGATGGAAAGAATTGTTTGTTAAATAATCAAGAGTGTCTTGGGGGTTTGTTTGGGTAGAAATGAGAAAAGAGGTCAGTGAGAACAGCGATGGTGGATTGAGTCTTTCGTTGGATTCTATCCGTTGTAAGAGATGCACCATGCAAGGCGGGAAAAAATCGATAGAAACAGGACCCAATTCCGGTTCGAGATCAATTTCGTCGATATAACTATGGATGGATTTTAATTGTGTTTGCAATAGTTTTTCTGCTTCTTTGGGAACTTTGAGAGGAAGATCACTTTTTATTTGCCGAAAAATTCCAACTCCCAAGAGTTTATATAATTCAGATTCTTCGACATTGATCTTTCCTTGAGAAAGTGCTTGAAATACCAACTTCCAGCTAGCGCCGGGTAGATAAGAAATAAAGGAGAGATAGGTTTCAACTGAAATCGAAAAAGTATCACCGTGCTGGACTATATTTTTTGTGACTTGTAATTCGTCTAGGAGTGTTTTTAGAGATAGACGGGCGGGGCTGATACTTTTCAGTTCAGTATGATCTTCTAGATCGTTTTGGAAGTGGGACATAGCAGTTTGTGATTCTGCCCAAGAATATCGGTGTGTTAGACCAGGTTCGTTTACTAGAGAAACTAGAATTCGCGCGAGTGGATATGACAAAAGTTCTACTGTTGTATTTCTATGTTCTGGGCCTATTGATCCTTCTTCTATTGCACACAAAATTCGTTCCAGGGCTCGATTTACAATTGGTTGGTTGGTTTGTATGGTAGAAATTAAATCGAACCCAGAATCCGCTACGCTCTCTTTTGCAGAGGATAAAAACGGATATTTTGCATGTAGAATTTCCATTCACTAGGCTCTCGAACTGCATCCAGGATAAACTTATCCGGTGACGTTTGGAGATTCCTATGTTTTTTAGAGTCTCTGTGTATCGATGTACCTAAACCCTAGGTAAAGGTATAATAGTGTACTATGCTTTTCGCATATCCCTGCCCGGGGTGCCGAACTAGAAGTAGTATGCATGCTCCAGAATGTAAATTTGAATTATATCCCAGAGATGAGATCGAAAAAGCATATATTGATATTATTTCTTTGATTTTGGTTGATCCGAGTACGCAGAGAGAAATGGCGGGAAAAATTCAATCGGAATGGAAGAATCTCCACTCTGCAATAATGTTCATTTTAACAAGAGAACAACGTGTTGAGCAAGGGGAATTGGGAAAAATTAGATTGTTGACTCCTGCGGAAAGGGCAGAAAGGATATCAGAACCAGTATCAGAACCCATGAGAACCATATATGAAAAAGGGAGTTACCCAGGGTGTCACGATAACGCTCTTTTTGCTATGTTGGCATGGCACAAAATGGTTGGATTTTCCTGGGAGGAGACACAAGATAAAGTTACTGAATGGCTTGTGCGGAGTGGCAGTTGGGAGAGAGGTGGATTTGGAGAATCAGTTCCCAAAGACGTAATATATAATAAAAAACACGTATACGAGGGGGGATATGGGTGGATGGAAAAGGCACAAGCTGCAAAGAGAGTAATTGAGAGGATGGAATGAAACTTCCAGAAAAGAGAAAGGGAATTTCCAATCCAAAGAGGGCGTTGTCAATAGTATTTTTTGTCATACTATTAGATCTAATTGGATTTGGAATAATAATACCAGTCTTACCATTTTATGTTAGGAGTTTTGGCGTTAGTGATATTGCAATTGGGTTGTTGGCAGCGTCGTATTCGTTAATGCAATTTGTGTCATCTCCGTTTTTAGGTAAGTTATCAGATACATGGGGCAGACGTCCTATTTTGGTGATTTCTTTATTGGGAAGTTCTGTGGCATGGTTTGTCTTTGGAATTGCAGAAGAGATTGGATCATATAGTATAATGGGAGGGCTAGTATTATTGTTTTTAGCCCGTATGTTTGCAGGGGCGATGGGGGGGAATATTTCTACGGCGAATGCGTATATCGCAGATGTTACTACGGAGGAAGAGAGACCACGGTATCTAGGATATATTGGTGCCGCATTCGCAGTGGGGTTCATAATAGGACCAGCTATTGGAGGAGTCTTAGCTACAGAATATATAATTGGAATTGTCGATTCCATACTTCCAGCAATAATTCCAATAACTATCTATTCGTTGCCGAGTTTTGGTGCTGGTTTGTTGAGTTTTTTGGGGATGGTCCTATGTATTTTTTATCTTCCAGAATCGAATCTATCTGAGGGAGTAGAAAGGCGGGAGAGTAACTTTGCAGAGCTACTAGAGCCCCTGAAGAACTATTCGATTAGAGGGGTGGTCATTGTCTCATTGGTTGGTGCTATCGCGTTTTCAGGGATTACGGTGATGTTCATACCTTTTATCGCCGATGTATATGGGTATGGGGCCGCTACTGCAGGAATGATTCTCACATATATTGGAGTGATTAGTGCAGTTTCTCACGGGATGTTTGGTCCGAGGCTCATTGAGAAATATTCCCCAAGGAATGTTGCTATTGGCTCGTCTGTTGGGTTGATGGCTTCGATGATTCTGATGCCTTTTTGTCCAATAATATTAAATGGAAATGTGATAGACCCAGGGGTGGTTAGTCTTCTCGTGGTTTTGGGAATACTTGCTGTTTCAAATGCCTGTTTTAGCGTGTCGTTGTCGACGTTGATTTCACTAGCTGCTAGGGAAGATACACAAGGAGTATCATTTGGGATTTTTCAAAGTGCAGGAAGTCTTGGAAGAACAATGGGTCCGCCGTTCATGGCTATATTATACACGATAGCTATTTGGTCTCCATTTGTTGTGGGGGCAATCGCATTTATCCCATTAGTCATACTCCTCGCTAGATTGCCATACAAACAGGTGGGAAAGGCGAATGGGTAATAAAAAATCTAGTCGCTTTGGATTCTAGGGGCAAGTAAATAAGTTACTTGGCCATTTCCATCTGCGATTGGAAAATTAATTTGGATGGGATACTCTTCCCCCATAGATAGCGTCACAGGAGTGGATTTGGGTATTGCTTTATTCATGTCCTTGAAATAATCTAGGGAAAATAAAGAATGTGCCAACGAGGATTGGAGACTGATCACTTCGTCTTGTTTTAGTTCTAATTGGACATTGTCTGTGTCCCCTTTTGCGCGTATATAGAAGGTTTGAGATTCGGGATCTACGCCTAGGGCTATGTGGTCAGAAACCATGTCTGCAGCTTTGATTCCTTGGTCTAAGCTCCTGCCTTCTATCACAACTTTTGCGGGGAGATCTAGATCAGGTATCTCGGGTTCTTTTCGGATAGATGCGGGATCAATTAAAGATAGTGTATATTGCAATCCACCTGCCCGAATAGTCAGTTTTTGGACCTCTTCATCGAATTCTAGATCAATAGTTTCGTCAGATCGGGCTATGTTTGTGATATCAGATAGTCGGGATAAATTTATTCCCAATACTACCCCATCGGACTCATATGATACGAATGCTGATGTAGAAAGTTCAAGATCGACCATACCTACATTCGCTGGATCGACAGCCCTAATTCGAAAACTATCACTGTCGAGACGTAGTTTACATTCATCCACCAGTACTTTTGCAGAGCTGATTGCTTCTTGTAGAATTTTTGCTTCGATAGTAGCGCTGAACATTATTGAACTCGGTACGAATAGGCGGGATAAAAAGACATCTGTTCCGCTGGGAGAGATTATAAGGTGATTTTAGATAGTTTTTATAGATCACTATATGATGGTTATTGAGCGAAGATTGTATCAACATGAGTTGTATAGTTAAGGTATAATGCCCCGAAAAGATTTCTACTACAACAAGGCAAAGGTCGAGGGGTATCGGTCGCGGGCGTCGTATAAGCTTAAACAGATAAATGAGGTGCACAAGATTATCAAAAGAAATGATTCTGTTGTGGATATGGGTGCAGCCCCAGGTGGATGGTTACAAGTTGCGAGAGAATTATCTAAATCGGGGATAGTGATTGGTGTTGATCTACAAAAAATAGAACCATTAGAAGAAGTAATCACAATAAGAGGAGACATTACGAAAGAAAAAACAAGGGAAAAAATTAAATCAATTGTTGAAGGAAAAAAGAAGAAAAAAGGCGATAAAAAATTGGGAAATGGTGGCCCGATAGATGTTGTGTTATCTGATTTAGCACCGAATATAACAGGAGAATATTCGTTGGATCAAGCTAGATCTATTTATCTAGGGCGAGAGGCCCTTGGGTGTGCTTTGGAAATTCTTTGTCATGGAGGAAATTTTGTTGTTAAGGCATTCTATGGAACAGACATTGAGAAATTTCTGCGAGATCTTAATCAAGAGTTTGAAACTGTTAAAGTTTTCAACCCACGTGCGTCCCGGAAAGAATCTGCAGAAGTGTATATAATTTGTAAAGGAAAATTGACGGCCCCAATCAAAGTTGGAGAAGAGATAGTGGTCGAGATAGTAGGGGTGGGGAAAAGGGGAGATGGAATGGCAAATATAGAGGGATATAATGTCTTTGTTCCGGGATCTAAAATAGGAGAATTTTGGAAGATAAAAATAGAGGAAGTGAGACTAAAATTTGGATTTGCAAGTTGTGTGAGTGAAGTGAAGAAAAAGGATTAACTAGGCATCAAATTTTCTTTTTTTAAGTAGGAAAAGAAAGCATAAATCAAAGGAGTATCTGCGAGGGCGATTAATAGTTTGACGAGGTATTGGCCCAATATGAGTTGTACGATAACAGATAGTGGCAGCCCAATTCCGATTCCAACAATAGAGGGGAGAATTGAAAATGTCAAAGTGATAAATAGAATAGTATCTACAAGTTGGCTAATTGTGGTGGAGCCTATATTTCTCAACCAAAGTTTGCTACCATTGGTCTTCTCGCGGATGGTATCAAATATCAAAATATCCAGATTTTGGCTAATCAGATAGGCAGTTAAACTGGCTATGACTACATTTGCAGAGGGCCCCAATACAGTGGCAAATAGTTCAGGAGAAACCCCTGCTTCAGACCCGGGGGCATTGATAGATATCCAAATAAGAACAAGCATTACAATATTCATTGCAAATGCTATAGAAACTACTGTTCTTGCTGCTTGTTTTCCATATAATTCGGCGTAACAATCAGATGCGAAAAAGGTGATTGCATAAGCTAGTACTCCCGCAGGGACCATGACTGATATTCCGAGATTTAGGGCGGATAATTCTAGGATTTTTACTGCTGTAAGCTGTGCTGTTAAAAGACCAGTTATAAATAGAGCTATCAACCCTATTCGGATGGTTTCTTCGTTGAGAATTTTTGAAGAGAGCGTAGTTGAATTTTGAGTGGACATAGTAGTTGTTAGAGTGGTTTGAGTATTAAAATAAAAGGGTATGAAACATTAGGAGGGAATATCAAACGGTTTTATTTTAGCATAGATGGATAAGATAGATAGCCCAATGCCATATGCAATCATAATAGGAAATGTGACTAGAACCATTGTTATGACACTAGGGGGAGTGAATACGGCAGAAAGGACTAGAGTTCCAACGGTCACTGCACGCCAGTTTTTGTACATGGTGGTGTAAGAAACTATTCTTGCTCTGTGAAACATTATCATTGTTACAATAATATCTATCCAAAGTCCAATTCCGATGGTGCAAAAGAAAATGAGCCAAAAGAAATTAGATACCCGGTAAGTTACAAGCATATTTGCTCGGATTCCATCATATACAAAATATGAAACGAAAGCAGGGGCAACATAAAGATATCCCAATGCACTGCCAAAAAGAAGCCCAAGGGATATGGCCCCGGCCCAACTGAATGCTACGTTTCGATCGCCTTTGATTATACCGCGTTTCTTGAGGGCGGGCCACAGATAATAGAGGATGCAAGGTAATGTTGCAACAATGCCCAATAGGGTCGCAATTTTAATTTCAAAAATGAGTGCTTCTACTGGGTGGAGAGTTATTATACTAACTTCTTCGGGGCGGACTATATCGGGGAGACGTCGAAGAAAATCGTTTTTCAATTGTCCGATTCCCCCCGTATAGAGGAATGTAAAAACACTTACCAAGACTGTTATGAATACTCCAAAAATTCTGAAAGTTTTAGATCGTAAGGTGTCAAATAAGAATGCGATGTCGTAGGCATATCCACCTATGTCTTCTTCCCCAACTTCTTTTTCTGAGACCGAACTTACAATCCCAGCTGTTGCTCGTTTGAAAGATCCTTCGAACTTTCTTTTTCTTTTTTGTTCTAATCTTTCTTTTTGCATTCGGTTCCATTCTTCTTCATCAAAATGGTATAACATATCTACAGCACGCATTTGATTGGCAGAGTCGACTGCTCGTAAGATGGCTTGGGCCCTTTCCGCATCCCCTGCTTCGATTGCGCGGGATGCCATAGCGAGTCCTTTTTCTTCTGTTAACTGAAGGAGAGCTTCAGGAGGGGCCATTTGGAGACCTTCAACATCGAGAGATTCTAGATCTATTGCAGTAGGGTCACCGAAGGTAACTCTAGGCTCTAATTCAGGTATAGAGTGATATAGTAGTACCAAGAGTCCAGAGACAAGCCCGATTAATAGCGCGAATATAAAAGGGGGGACTATCGTTACTTGCCAAGATTGATTGAGAAGGTTGGAAGGTGTGCTAGTAACATAATTTTGGAGTGAGCCTACCAAAGTGAGAATTTGAGTTACCCCAATGGTAGATAACCAGTAACTAACAGCACTAATTATCGCTATGGTGGCTATAATGATTGTAGATTTTTTACGTGCGGTTTTGGTTATATCAATACTGTCTTTTCCTCTGCGAAACGAGACGGCTATTTTGGATAAGTACAAACTAAATCCATATAAAACAACTAGAGGTGCGGCCCATAAAATTTGAGTAAATGGATCGGGTGGCGAAAATATAGCTCCGAATGCAAACATTCCTAAAACTGCGTATTTCCACTTATCTCTGAACGTTTCATATGGAATAAGTTCGGTGTAGGATAATGTTGTCATAACCAGGGGCAGCTGTGCTGCGAGACCAAACGCGAAACCAAGAACGAAAATAAATTGTGTCCATTCTACAATGGAATATGTTGGAGAGAGGCCTGCACTGACTGCATTATAAGCCAAAAAATCAAACATTAATGGGAAAAAAATTCTATAAGAATATGCAATGCCTCCAAAAAAGAGGAATGTAGAAAGTAACCCCATCCCAACTAATTTCCAGATAGGTATGTCCGTTTTAGGATAGATCCCGCGCTCTTTGAGTGCGTCCCTGGAGTAGTACAAGAAAAAGGGTATACAGAAGAGGATACCGACAAGGATACCAATTTTAGCTTGCAGCAAAATAACATCAAAAGGTGTTAGTACAATAACATCTGCACCACGGGAGAGTAAATCTTGTTTTAAACTGGGCCAGATCCATAAACGCATGGCATAGATAGTAGCCAATAGGAAAACAACGAAAACGATAAACACATGGCGTAGTTTCGATCTTGCAGCTGTCAGCATGTCTGATGCTGTTTTTCTGCCTTTATCGAATGTTTTGCGTGCATCAGGATTTAAGAAGTCACTGACACTCATCTTATTGTGATATTTTCTTTCTTGAGGAGAACCTTATCGGTATGCATCTCTACAAAAAGATCTATACCAGTTACCTCGCTTAAGGGTCATGTGGATGGAAAGGTTCCTTTAATGAAATGAAATTGATAGATATACCAGGTGTTGGGAAAATTAAAGCCCAAGCACTTGATGAGGCTGGTTTTAGTACTATTGAGGCTCTTCAAGCTGCAGAAAAGAGTGAGCTTGCTTCAGTTTCAGGAATTGGTGAAAACCTCGCGGGGAAAATTAAAGAAACGGTTCAGGAACTATTGCAAAAAGATAGTGAAGGGGGAGATTTCATCGGTGGTAAAAAAGGACCGAAAGATGACAGGGAGTTGCCGATAGTAGATCACATAGGAGAATTAATAAAAAGATTGGCAGTAGTAGTAGGAGTTGCAGGATTGGTCAGTGTCATTACATTTCCTTTTGCAGATGTGGCAATTAACTTTTTATGGGACTCAATACTTCCGGTAAGTGATGTTACGAGACCTAGGTTGTACGGGATATTGGAACTTAAATTCACAGAATTTAAAGTGGCCAGCTTAGTTGGGCTAATAATTGCATTGCCCATTGGAGTATGGCAAACGTATGTATTCATGCGCCCCGGGCTCTACGAGCATGAGCGCCGGTATTATTTGGCCGCCATACCAACGAGTTTGGTGCTTGCACTAGTTGGTGTTAGTTTTGCATATTTCATCATCTTGCCCGTCATTTTTACATATTTTTTATACTATTCTGAAAGTATAGCAACAATTGGGTTTGGGTTAGGGCAGACGTTTAATCTCATATTGGTATTAATGGGATACCTAGCGATTGTATTCCAAATACCCATTTTTGTGATGCTTGCTTTGTTGATGAGAATTGTGACTAGGAAATGGCTAGTAAAAAGAAGAATTTTATTTTGGGGAGGGTTCTTGGGACTTTCTTTTATTTTCAGCCCAGATCCAACGGGGATGGCCCCTTTGATTGTAACTCTTACAATGGTGGGGTTGTTTGAAGGAACGCTTTTAATAGCAAAATGGGCTGGAAAAGAATAGATCAAATGCGCATAGCGCGAGGTGAATTTGAATCACCGATCTCCGGGTTATGAGCCCGGCGGAATATCCTGGCTATCCTATCGCGCTGCACCTTAGAAACTATACGGTTGAAAAAAAAGGTTTCTACTGAACGTTGATGGGTATTATTTTTTTGTTGAGGGTAAGTTTGCCCCTCCGGTCCTATATCCAGATGGATCGATGATGACCTGATCGAACCCGATAGTTAGTAGAGAATCTTCAGCTTTTTTTGTTAAAATTGGATCGTTTAGACGGCCCAATTCGTGTTGCCCAACTTCAATTCGGGCGACTCCGTCGTGATCTCTCACGCGAACTTGTGAAAACCCTAGATTGAATATAATTGATTCTGCTTGTTCTATACGTGCTAATCGTTCGGAAGTAACTGAAATTCCGGTTGGGATTCGGGAAGATAGACATGCCATTGCTGGTTTTTCTGCCACAGATAAATTATAAAAACGAGCTATATCACGAACGCCTTCTTTTGTCACATTGAATTCAAGAAGTGGGGAGAAAACTTGGAGTTCTTTTATTGCACGAAGTCCGGGTCTATGCGTTGCATTTAGATCTGAAGCATTGGTTCCATCGCACACTGTGGTTATGTCCATTTTCCTAGCAAATTCATACATTTTTTCAAATCGCATGTGTTGACAATGATAACATCTGAAGCTATCATTTGCGACAAAATCGGGATTATCAAGTTCTGAAAAATTGACTATCTCATGTTGGATTCCAATTTCTTCGGCGATGTTAATAGAATCTAAAAGTTCGGATTCGGGTAGAGTTTCGCTTTTTGCGGTGCATGCTATTGCGTTTTTTCCCAATGCCTCGTGGGCAATTGCAGCGACTACGCTAGAATCCACACCACCAGAAAAGGAAACCAAAACACGGGTTTTTGGAATTAGTGCTGCTTGAATTGAATTAATCTTTTTTTCAATCAGCTTTGTCTGCATAGTATTAAATCAGAGGGATGATGTAAAAATTCATTGCCATGCATTTCTGCCAAGGGAGGTCGGAATAGAGGTAAAATTGGAAGGAAATAGTTGTGGGTTCAGGGGGAAAGTTTGCAAATAGATGCAAAGCTTAAATAGCCACAAGAGTGAAGTGAAAGTGATGAAAGACAGCGCTTCGAGAGATATGTTGTCTTGGGATGAATCGGTTTTTAGGGACGAGCAGTTATTTGAAGTGGACCACATGCCAGAAAAGTTTGTTCATCGGGAAAATCAGATGAATACTTTTACGTTCGCACTGCGTCCAGCAATTAGAAAATCTCGTCCATTGAGCGTATATGCTCAGGGGCCTCCTGGCACAGGGAAAACAACAGCTGTTAAATTTTTATTTGATGAATTGGAATTTTATCCAAAAATAAAGACAGTGCAGATTAATTGTCAAGTTGATTCTACACGTTATTCCGTTTTTTCACGATTGTTTGAATCAGTTTTTTCGTACGAGCCGCCATCTAGTGGGATTTCATTTAAGAAGTTATTTAGGCAGGTTACAGAGCGAATAGTGGAAGATGATGAGACGCTAATAGTGGCACTGGATGATGTGAATTATTTGTTTTATGAAAAGGAAGCATCGGACACATTATATTCATTATTGCGTGCGCATGAGGTGCAGCAAGGTGCCCGTATTGGGGTGATAATTATATCTTCAGACCCTGCCCTGGAGGCAATGTCTAGACTCGATGCTCGTGTTCAAAGCGTATTTCGACCGGAAGAAGTTTATTTCCCCCCATATGGTTTTGCAGAAATTCTAGATATCCTTGGGACTAGAGTTAAGAGGGGATTTTATGAAGGTGTTGTTTCGGAAAAGGTACTGAACTACGCTGCAAAGCTGACCGCAGAAAAAGGGGATTTGAGAGTGGGAATAGATTTATTAAGGCGTGCAGGCCTTAATGCGGAAATGCGTGCATCGCGAGAGATGATTATTGAAGATATAGACAAAGCGTATGAATCTGCAAAATATGTGCATCTATCGCGGGGTATTCGGAACCTAACAGATTCAGAAAGAGGGCTACTTCATGTTTTGGTGGGTTATTCGGGTGAAAGGGCTGGTGACGTCTACGATGTGTTCCACGAACAGACGGGATTGGGGTATACTAGATACTCAGAGATCGTAAACAAGCTCGAGGAAGTTGGAATAATAACAGCTGTGTATAAACCAATAGAAGGGAGGGGGAGGTCTAGAGAAATAGAACTTTTGTATAAACCAGACGCGGTAAAGGTTTATCTTGACAGGTATTCCGTAAAATCATAAGACATGAGATATACTTATGATCCAACTAGAGATATTTTTAGCAAATCAGTTAGTGGATCGGAAGAAGAAAAGAGATTGGCAGGAGAGAGTGCGGCTGCCATGGTCTCAGAAGGAGATATTGTAGGTCTTGGAACAGGTAGCACGGCATTATATGCCATACAAACACTTGGCAAAGCTATCGAACAAGGATTAGATATACAAGGGGTATCAACATCGTTTCAATCTAGTCAATTGGCAGAAGGGGTTGGAATCCCACTACTGAGATTATCAGAAGTAGACCGCATTGACATCGCTATTGATGGGGCGGATCAAGTTGCTGGTTTTGATTTGGTTAAAGGAGGTGGAGCAGCCCATACAAGAGAGAAAATTGTGGCTTCTGCTGCAGAGAAATTTATAGTTGCGGTAGATTCCACCAAGGTATCAGAGGTTTTGAATAAAACAGTTCCGGTCGAAGTGATATTCTCTTCAAGGACTATCGTCTCATCTAGGATCAAAAATATAGGTGGAAACCCCGAGCTGCGGTATTCGGTCAGAAAGGATGGTCCAGTTTCGACTGAAAATGGAAATATTCTTCTCGATTGTGATTTCGGAGATATAGAATCCCCATTAGAATTAAGCAAAGAAATTTCAAATATTCCAGGAGTGGTAGATCACGGTCTCTTCGTCGAAATGGCAAACGAGATCCACATTGGGAGAGGATCTAGTGTAGAAATTCAAAAAGAATAAGCGGAAACTTTACGGTGTTCACGGGAAAATGTGGGTAGGCGGGACCATGGGTTAGCCTGGTATACTTCAGCGTTTGGGACGCTGCGACCCCGGTTCAAATCCGGGTGGTCCCATCAGAAATATTCTTGATAGTGGGTTCAATGGCCCCCTTCACTTCCAGTCCGCACGCTTGCTAAAGCTACTTATGTGAGATAAGTTTAGAATTGTTAATCATAAGATATGTCTCAAGCAATAAATCAACAACTGGTCGAGCGTTTTGAAGAGTTCATAGGTGCGTATTGTGAAGAAGAGGTTGGGGTTTTACTTGAAAACTATCCAAAAAAACAAAGATCGTTTAACATAGATTGGGGAGAACTGTATAGATTTGATCCGAACATGGCGGATGATTTCATCACACATCCAGATAATGTGAGAGAAGCTGCAAAACAGGCGTTGGTAAATGTAGGGGATTTGCGGTATCAAACGGATGACATGCTAGAGAAAGCCCATATTAGAATTTACAACTTGCAAGAATTCACAGAAATACGGGAGATTAGGTCTAAAGATGTGAATACCCTTGTATCGGTTGAAGGACTAATACGAAAGGCTACTAATGTGCGTCCAAAGGTGGATATCGCCGCATTTGAATGTCAACGTTGTGCAACTGTAACAAATGTGCCGCAGATCAGAGGGTACCAAGAACCGTACATGTGTGGTGGGTGTGAACGCCAGGGTCCATTTGAGATTAAGTTCGAGAAATCAACGTTCTCGGATACACAAACATTGCTCATACAAGAATCCCCAGAAGGTTTGAGAGGAGGAGAACAACCGCAGAGTATAGAAATCCACATAGAGGATGACATAAGTGGTTTGATCAGCCCGGGGGACCGGGTTGTTGCGACGGGGACGTTGAGGCTTGAACAGAGAAAAAGAGGGACTGAAAAATTGAGAGTTTTTGATGTATATATGGAAGGTATTTCTATAACATCGGAAGATTTAGAATTTGAAAATATAGAGATATCAGAAGAAGATGAAAAGGTCATTCTTGAACTTTCAAAAAAAGAAGATATATATCAAAAAATGATAGGGTCTGTTGCTCCATCGATATATGGATATGAACAGGAAAAATTGGCAATTGCATTGCAATTATTTTCAGGAGTAACAAAGCATTTGCCAGATAGCACAAGGATCAGGGGGAATGTGCACATATTACTAGTGGGAGATCCGGGTACAGGTAAATCTCAATTATTACAATATATTCGGCATATAGCACCACGTTCAATATACACTTCTGGAAAGGGTAGTTCGAGTGCAGGTCTAACTGCGGCGGCGGTGAAAGATGATTTTGGAGGGGGTCAGCAATGGTCACTTGAAGCGGGTGCCCTCGTATTGGCAGATAAAGGAATAGCTGCGGTTGATGAGATTGATAAGATGCGGGTAGAAGATCGATCCGCGATGCACGAAGCACTTGAACAGCAAACAGTGAGCATAGCAAAAGCAGGAATCAATGCCACATTGAAAAGTAGATGTTCACTTTTGGGGGCGGCAAACCCAAAATATGGATCTTACGATACCTATGGATCAATTGGGGATCAAATCGATCTCGAGCCCGCGTTGATATCCCGGTTTGATTTGATATTTAGAATTCTAGATGAAGTAGATGAAGAACTAGATAAGAAGATAGCTGCACATATAATTAAAACTAATTACATAGGAGAGCAGGGGACAAGAGAAAAGCATGCAGTTGATGCGGGGAAAAATTTAGTCGAATTGGGGGAAATGGTTGAAGAGGTTAAACCGGAAATAGAACCAGAGTTATTTAGAAAATATATTGCGTTTGCAAAGAGGAATTGTTTCCCCATCATGAGTGAAGAGGCGCAAGAGGAAATCAAGAAATTTTATGTGGGGCTTCGTTCGGTGAGAGAGGCAGGGGGTCCGATTCCAGTTACTGCTCGTAAATTAGAGGCATTGGTTAGATTAGCAGAAGCAAGCGCAAAGGTCCGTCTTGCAGATGTTGTTGAGAAAAAAGATGCTATAAGGGTTATTGAACTCGTTCGTTCTAGCCTCGAAAAAGTAGGTATCGATCCAGAAACTGGAATGTTTGATGCTAGGGTAATTGATATGGGAACGTCGAAAACTCAAGATGAGCGTCATAGGATCATCATATCGATAATACAAGAATTACAGGGAGGTAACCCAGCTGGTGCTGCCATTTTAGATATTATTGAACATGCAGAGAAAGAAGGAATCCCTAAGGATAAAACTGAACACATGGTAAAGAAAATGTCAGAACATGGCAGTATCTTTAGTCCATCTGATGGTTATTTCAGGCTTACATAAGCTATTGATTTGGCGAGTGAGAAACTAAATCAGGTTTTTGATTGACAGCACTATGTTGGATAAATCTGCAGAAGGTGGAGAGGGGTTCTCGACTATAGAGTGAACAGACTTGCCACCATCTTGTTCGAATCGGGGGATAATATGACAATGGACATGGGGAACTTCCTGTCCTGCTGCACTTCCGTTGTTAAAGGCTATTGTGGTGGCAGTTGCACCAACTGCTTCTTCAATTGGTCCAGTTAAAGTATAGATTGTGTTCATCAAAGAAGTTGCAAATGAAATGGGGAGTTGATTGAGTTTTGAAGAGTGATATTTGGGGATTATAAGAGTGTGTCCAGTAGATAGTGGATTGATATCAAGAAACGCCATGGTTGTTTCATTCTCGTAAATAGAATGACTAGGGATACTACCTTCAGCAATAGCACAGAAAATACAAGATTCCATAAGGCTAGTTGGTCCTGTCACATGAAAAAATACTCGCTGATCGACTTTGAATATGTAAAATCTCGAACTCGTGTTGAGGGAGAGGGGGGAAGATAACACAAACAATTAATCTTTAGTTACAGGAGGAGAGGAATTAACTATGGAAAAAGATGTAGAAGTTGGTGGGAGATATGAAGCCCAATTGTTAGAGGAACGTGTGAAAGAGTACTGGAAGCAAAGTGGAGCGTACGAAAAGACGAAAGAGCATCGAGCGAAGGGGAAACCATTTTTCTTTGTGGATGGGCCCCCTTACACCTCGGGGGCTGCCCATATGGGCACAGCTTGGAATAAAACATTGAAAGATGGATATATTCGATATAATCGTATGAAGGGATATCGAGTATATGATCGTCCGGGTTTTGACATGCATGGACTCCCCATTGAGACGAAAGTGGAGGAAAAACTTGGATTTAAAAATAAAAAGGACATAGAAGCATTTGGTATTGAAAAATTTATTGAGGAATGCAAAGAATTTGCAGATTTCCAACGGGAAGGATTGCAAAATGATTTTATTTCATTTGGGGTATGGATGGATTGGGAAAATGCCTATAAAACAGTTACGTCAGAATATATGGAAGCTGCGTGGTGGGGGTTTTCCCAGGCCCATGAAAGAGGATTGGTTGAGCGGGGGAAAAGATCTATAAGTCAATGTCCAAGGTGTGAAACTTCTATTGCAAAAAATGAAATTGAATATCACCAAGTGAAGGATCCTTCTATTTATGTTAAATTCGAATTAGAAGATGAGGAAGGATTTCTAGTTATTTGGACTACCACTCCGTGGACTCTCCCGGCAAACACATTTGTGGCCGTGAATGAAGAGTTCACATATCAAAAAGTTGTGGGTGTGAAAGATGGTAAAGAAGAAAGACTCTGGATAGAAAAATCGCTCGTGGAGCCAGTAATTGAAAAGGGAAAATATGATAGTTTTGAGGTAGAGCAAGAATTGAAGGGAAAGGATATGATAGGGTGGAAGTATAAACACCCGCTAAGTCAGGAGGTTCCCGATCATGCGAAAGACGATGGATCATTGCGGGTTTATTCGGCGGATTTCGTGGAGATAGATAGAACGGGTTTGGTTCACTCTGCCCCAGGTCACGGAGAAGACGACTTTCGTGCTGGGAAAGAAATGGGTTTGGAATTGTTTTGCCCAGTTGGCACTGATGGGATATACACAGTGGATGCAGGAAAATATGAGGGAAAATTTGTTAAAGATACAAACGAAGAGATTATTGAGGATTTGAAGAATTCAGGCTTACTGCTTGCAAAAGAGAAATACACCCATGATTATGGTAAGTGTTGGCGTTGTAATACAAACATAATTCAGATTGTTACAGATCAATGGTTCATCAGAATAACGGAAATAAAAGAAGAACTTATTAAAAATATAACTAAATCAAGTTGGTATCCAGGGTGGGCTAGAGATAATCGATTTTATGAGTTTGTCAAGGAGGCCCCAGATTGGAATGTGTCACGTCAGAGATATTGGGGAATACCCATTCCAATTTGGACTCCAGAAGGAGCTAGTTTAGAAGAAGAATCTAAAGACATGATTGTAGTGGGTACGAGGGAGGAGCTAGCTAAGTTGGTAGATCAAAAAATTGATCCAGAAAGTGTAGATTTGCACAAACCAACTGTTGACAAGCTTACAATTACTAAAAATGGTAAAAAATATACAAGAGTTCCAGATGTATTTGACGTGTGGATTGATTCATCGGTTGCCACATGGGGCACGGTAGGGTATCCATCGAAAAAGGAAGAGTTTGAGGCTGTCTGGCCGGCCAATCTAATTATGGAAGCACATGATCAAACTAGAGGGTGGTTTTGGTCTCAGTTAGGTATGTCTAGTGCTTCGATGGGAAAGTCACCTTATGAAAATGTACTCATGCATGGTTGGGCCCTGGCAGAAGATGGGAGAAAAATGTCCAAGTCGCTAGGTAATATCGTTTCCCCAAGAGAGGCTATAGAAAAATATGGTGCAGATCCAATGCGTCTGTTTTTGTTGTCGGTGAATCCACAGGGAGAAGACATGCGGTTTTCGTGGGAAGAAATTGAAGAGATGAATCGTAGATTAAATATTTTATGGAATGTATTTCGGTTCCCAATTCCATATATGGAAATTGATGAATTTGATCCACAGGATTTCACTTTAGAAGAAGTAGCTTTAGAAACTATAGATAAATGGATTATTTCTCGTTTGCAGACAGTTAAACAAATTGCAAAAGAGGGGTGGGAAGCATACAGACAAGATCAAGCTATAGATGCAATTCTAAACCTTATCGTGGAAGACATATCCAGATATTATATTAAAATTGTTCGAGAAAGGATGTGGACAGATTCGGATACAGATAGTAAGACTGCTGCATATGTGACGCTTCACCACGTGTTGTTGGAAGCTATAATATTACTTGCTCCGTTTGCACCATTCATAGCGGAGGACATATACCAAAATCTAACGAAAAGGAGTGAAAATCTAACAGTGCATATGTGTGATTTCCCAGCTGTTGATCTGCAACTTCAAGATAAAAAATTAGAAGATGAAATCGAAATAGTAAGAATTTTAGAAGAATCAATAGCTCATGCACGTCAAATGGCGGGGAGGAAATTGCGTTGGCCAATTTATGGGGTGGAGATAAGAGCAAAAAATGATAAAATTGGCAAAGTCATAGAAAAATATAAAGTATTATTGTCAGAGAGAGTAAATGCACAAGAAATTAAGTTGATAAAATCGGGAGGACAGGGTTTTGATGTCAGATATTCAGCAATTGGGCGCATGAATATCATTGGTCCAATTTATGGGAAATCAACAGCAGAAATCGTTGGTGTTCTGAATGAAATTGAATTGGAAGCTCCAGATGTAGAAGAATTATCCAAAGTATTGAGCAAGAACTTGAACAAAGAAATTTCAGTTACTGAAGAAATGATTGAGTTTAGAGAAATATTTCCTGAAAATGTTGCTAAATCTACGTGTGAATTTGGAGTTATTTACATAGACACGACTCTGACTGAAGAGATAGAATCAGAAGGATACACCAGAGAGGTAATTAGAAGGATACAAGAGATGAGAAAAGAGCAAGGGTTGGTAGTCGATCAGGAAATTTCAGTTATAGTTTCAATTTTAGATGAAAGAATTTTAGAATTAATAATGTTGCATGAAGGATTGATAAAACAAGAAGTTAGAGCGACTGAGATAATAAAAAAGAAAGAAAAAGACATGAAAGAGTGGGTCGTTGAAGGAATTCCCATAGAGATAAAAATTAAGCAGAGATAAAAATTAGCTACAATAGTTCAGCAAGTAAGGGAGCGACTGATACTTTGGTTTCAGGGGTTACGATAGTATCAGTGGTGTAGATTGCATCAACTCCGGAACCGGACAACATTTTTCGTGCGTCTTCGACCAAAAGTGCATGGACGCAAGTGACAAATATTTTTTTTGCCCCACGATCGTGTAAAATACTGGCAGATTTACTAGTAGTGGTTCCAGTAGAGATGATATCATCTACACAAACTACGTCTCTTCCAGCCACATCCACGGCACTAGGGGATATGTGGACCTCGGTGCTAGAGATGCGGTCCTTTTCGAAAAAATCAGAGTCACCCACCCCATAAGCGTCGCGAACGGATTCTGCTAGTGAAATGGCCCCAGAATCGGGTGCGAGAAAAAGAGGGTTTTCTAAATCGGCGGGGAGGGTTTGTGCCAAAACTGAAGAAGCATCAAGAGCAATTGTAGGTACACCAAAGTAGTCACATACGGTGTTTTTGTGAGGATTTATGACGATGACTCTGTCAGTTCCGGTTCCTATCGATCGTGCCATTGCGCGTGCTGATAAAGACTGCCCGGGTTCGAAAACAGTATCTTGTCGAGCATACCCCATGTACGGCAAAATGGTGGTTATTTTTTCCGCCCCGGCTTCTCGGACTGCATCTTGAAGTTGTAGAAGTTCCAAATGATCTGAAGGAGAACGTGTTGCTGCAACTATAATTCCATGGTCGCCTTGGAAATTTGTCTGTACCATGAATTCCCCGTCGGGGAAAATTTGATGGGTGGTTTTTCCAAGAGGTATTTTGGAATGAGAAGACAAAGAAGATGCAAGAGAAATAGATGCAGAACCACTAATGATCATACAACTACTTTTTTGCGCGGATATTTAAAAACACGTGAATATAAGTTTCAATAAGTTACTATTTTGAGAGAATTGATTTAAAAATTAAATACAAGAACAATATCACAGAACTTAATTCAAGGATAATAGTAATAAGCGCAAAATTATCGTATCGAAGGTGTTCAATAATGGTTAGAAAGGTGGTATTTGGATGCAGATGGAATAATAAATTTCCAGTAACGGGGTCAAATATAGGATGCCCCAGGAGATGCCACGTACAATATCCCACAATGTGAATAGACATCAGACTCAGGCAGAAAAAATAAATCCAATTTGAAAGGGCATTTCTACGGAAAGTGAACAAAACTACCCAAATTGTAACTGCAGAGATGGTAAGGGCATAGGGCCTCCAATCGGAGAAAACACCGGATTGATAATATAATAAAAGTCGAGGGGCGCCCCAATAGAAATGTAATCCAGAAGCGAGTATGGTTAGATTTAGGGGGAGGAGTGGCAGAGTGAATTGTTGTTTAATGTTGGAAAGGTTCAGCATGGACATTAAATGGGTTCTGTAGAGAATTTTAAAGTAGAAGAGTTGTCAGAAGCGACATTTTTAATTTGGTTATGGAAACAGGACATTTTACCGGTGTGGCATGCATTATTAGTTTGTGAAACAATATACAAAATTGCATCTCCGTCACAATCCACACGTATTTCATGGACATGTTGGATATTGCCACTAGTTTCGCCTTTTTTCCAGAGTTCATTCCTGCTACGTGAAAAATAATGTGCCAATCCGGTTTCCCGGGTTAGAGATAGTGCGGTAGAATCGGCATAAGCGAGCATGAGAACTTCATTTGTTTCTATATTCTGGGTGACAACAGGGACTAGACCATCAGCTCCAAATGATATTTCGAAAGAGTTAGACACAAATAATTGGACGCGCAGGGTGTAGAAAGATATTTCCCTTATTTAATAGCAATAAAATTACTTTGGGGGTTAAAGAGTAAATTAAATTACTCGATTTTGAAGATAATCCAAATGTTTAGCATTGAAAATTATCTTTATTTCTTCGGATTCGGGAGACCCAATGCACGTGAGACGGACGTTGAGTTCTTCTACTTCGTCGTCTGAAAGAATTTGTTGCATATCCATGTTAATCTCACCGGATTTTAATATGGCAGCGCAATTGGCACATGCACCTGCTCGGCAGGAAAATGGCCAATCGAATCCTTCGACTTCTGCAGCTTCAAGTATGTATTCTCCTTCGTTGACATCAAGAGAACCATAATCTTCACCAGAGAGTCCAGCGTTGGCGGCTTTTTCGAAGAGATCGTCGTCGTCTATGTCCCATTCGTTGTCTGTTAGCGCATCGTAATTTAGATATTCGACTGTTGGCATCGAGTGGTTATTTTACGCGGGTATTGTTAGATCTTGCTGTTCTGATTTTGGCGAGACAGAAAACGGTGACTTTACGTGGAGTAAGACGAACCGAAACGCATGAACCCGCCATTTGAAGTGATCCCGGCTATAGATATTCAAAATGGGAAGACTGTGCAACTCGTGGGAGGGTTAAGAGGGACTGAAAAATATTATGGAGACCCGATAGAGTGTGCCTTGCAATGGGAAGAATTGGGTGCAAAAGTGATACACATAGTGGATATTGATGGCGCATTTGAAGGAGAAATTAAGAATAAATCAATAATAGAGAGAATTCTAGAAAAAATTGACATATCGGTGCAAGTGGGGGGTGGAATTAGAACGGAAGAAAGGGTAACAGAATTGTTAGAAATGGGGGCAGAAAGAGTTATTTTAGGAACCGCTGCAATAGAAAATCCAAAATTGGTAGAAATGCTGAGTAATAAACATCCAAAATGCATCATGGTTAGTCTAGACTCAAAGGGTAGAGAAATTGTGGTGGAAGGTTGGGAAAAAAAGACCAACCTGGATCCAGTAAAAGCAGCGAAAATGTATGAAGAATTGGGTGCGGCTGGTATTTTGTTTACAGACGTGGACGTTGAAGGAAGATTAGAGGGGGTACGAGGGGGAGTGATTGAAGAAATGGCTAGATCGGTGAAGATACCAATTGTTGCTAGTGGTGGAGTGGCTTCTTTGAAGGATTTAGAGATATTTTATCAGGCGGGCGCATCTGCGGCAGTAGTAGGGAGTGCGTTGTATGAAGGATCAATTTTATTTGAAGAAATAAGAGAATGGATCAAAAGTATATAATCCGCATATAGAGTCCTCATAAGATGTTTTTAAAAATATATAATCCGCATATAGAGTCCTCATAAAAAGAAATGTTTATGTAAGGTAGTAGCTAAGTGTAGCGACATGCCAACATGTGAATATTGTAATGAAAGCTTTTCGGAGCGGGGTATTGGAACCCACAAAAGGTGGTGTAAAGGTAGAATTGGTTCTTACAATGAAGAAGGAGGTTCTAGAGCTAGAAAAGCGGAGATAAGAAGAGAAACTAATGAAACTACTATCGAACTTGCATTGAATATCGATGGGCGTGGTGAGTCGGATATAAACACAGGGATAGGTTTTTTTGATCACGTACTAGAATCGTTTGCAACACATGGTTTGTTTGATTTGGAAATACAAGCAGAGGGGGATATAGAAGTAGATAGTCATCACACGATAGAAGATGTCGGGATAGTATTGGGCAAAGCGTTTTGTGATGCGTGGGGAGATAAAGTTGGCATAAACCGTTTTGCTCAAAGGGATATCCCCATGGATGAGTCAATGGCTTCGGTTGTTCTTGATATCAGTGGGAGGCCATATTTCTCATTTGAAGGGATATTTAGTGAAGAGCAAATAGGGAATTTCACAAGTGGCATGGCACCTCATTTTTTTAGGAGTTTTGCCATGAGTTCAGGGGTCACATTACACTGTTCCGTGAAGGGTGAAAATGCGCATCACGAAATTGAAGCTTTATTCAAAGCAGTTGGTAAAGCAATCGACGATGCGAGCCAGATAGATGGGAGAAGAGAGGGGACTCCAAGTACGAAAGGGGGGCTTTAGCCCATACGACTAAGGCTCAGGAGGGTATAGGTAAGATAAAATGTTTGATATAATTATGCGGAAATTTAAAGGGAGTCCTAGTCAGCAAGAAGTTATTCGACTTTTATTAACTAGAGGGTTCTCTGTCAACGATACTGGGAGAGTGGTATCAGGGTCGATTGAAATTCCACACACACAAATTGCAGGAGAGTTGGGGATTGATCGGAGGGTGGTGGATTCGACTACAAATACCATACTTCAGGATGAGGAATTGAGACCCATTTTTCAAAATATTTCATCCATACCTAGTCTTCGGGATTTGGCCCCAGTGTTAAAACTATCTGTGTTAACTGTCGAGGTAAATCACGCTGCTAACCCAGGTATTGTTTCAACAGTCACATCGTTGATAGCAAAACAAAATATATCAATACGTCAAACGATAAGTGAAGATCCAGAGTTTACAGATGAACCAAAATTATATATAATTACTGATGAGCAATTACCAGGTGAACTGGTCAATGAGTTGATATCACTAGATTTTGTTAGAAAGATAGGGATAGAATAGATAGAATTCTAATCAACAATTATATCATCTGTACTAACGACTTGATGGGAAAGTTGCATTTCAGATTCATAACGGCGAATCCAAGATGCGAAGCAATCGGGGCATAATCGTTGAGCATCCACGTCTCTTTGATCGACTATCAATCTGACAGTTCGAGAAAGGGCATCAGATATTGATCGAGAACATCCATCGCATGGTTCGGAATTGAACATGGGAGACAATTGGTGGCAGCGCACATATGCCTTGCTACGGAAGGGGTTCAAAAATATCTCCGAAGATTGTATCTCATACCCGTTCCTCTAGATAGTTGATGCGTCCAGAATATGATTCTTATTTTGAACAAATAGAGAGTCAAGTGGAGGAATGTTTACTTGTTGCTAAAACTGCGAGAAAGATGGGTAAAGATCCTAGTTCTAAGGTGGAAATACCAATCGCGAACGACATGGCAGGAAGAATAGAAAATTTACTTGGGATAAGTGGCCTCTCAGATCGGATTAGGGAACTTGAAGAAAATATGGGGAGAGAAGAAATAGCACTGGAATTGGCCAAAGATTTTGCAGAGGGAAAGGTCGGAGATTATGATACGCATGAGGGAATAATCGAAGGGGCTATCCGAACTGCTGTGGCGTTGTTGACAGAAGGGGTAGTTGCGGCACCACTGGAAGGGATAGACAGAGTTGAGATCTGTGGCAATAGTGATGGGACTGAATTTGTTCGTGTTTTTTATGCAGGCCCAATACGATCTGCAGGTGGGACTGCACAAGCGTTGTCGGTGTTAGTTGCAGATTATGTCCGGACTATACTAGGTATTTCTAATTACAAGCCATTAGAAGAAGAAATTGAGCGCTATGCCGAGGAGGTTGAACTATATGCTAGGGAGACAAGTTTGCAATACCTCCCATCGGCTGAAGAGACGAAATTTATTGCTCGTAATTGCCCTATAATGTTGGATGGGGAGCCAACTGGGAAAATGGAAGTATCGGGTTATAGGGATTTGACTCGTGTGAAAACCAATAAATCCAGAGGCGGTATGTGTCTTGTTCTCGCAGAGGGAATTGCCCTGAAGGCTCCAAAAATTGAGAGATACACTTCGCAATTGAAAGGAATTGAATGGCCATGGTTAAATGATCTTATCAAAGGGAAATTTTCAGAAGAAAATGCGCCGAAAGAAGTGGAGGAAATAACAGATGGAGAAGAAGGTCCCAAACGTGCTAAACCAGAAGATAAATATTTACGGGATTTGATTGCAGGAAGGCCTGTTTTTTCACATCCCTCTCGTCCGGGTGGATTTAGGCTGAGATATGGACGGGCTAGAAATACAGGTTTGTCAACTATAGGAATACATCCAGTCACTATGCACATACTTGATGACTTTCTTGCTCCGGGGACTCAGTTGAAAACAGAATATCCAGGTAAAGCTGCAGGTGTTGTTCCAGTGGATACTATAGAAGGCCCAACTGTAAGATTGAATTCAGGGGAAGTTCTCCGTGTGAAGACTATTGAAGAGGTTGTAGGCATTAAGGGGGAGATAGACAGCATCATTGATGTGGGAGAGTGTTTAATTGGTTTTGGAGAGTTTGTAGAGAATAATCGTGATTTATTACCCTCGTCGTATGTAGTAGAATGGTGGATTTTAGACGGTGAAAAAGAAGGAATAGATATGCAATCTTTGTTGGACGCAGGGGATATCAAATTTGAAGACCCAACTTCCACCCAAGTTGTTAAGTGGTCAAAAGAATTAAAAATCCCACTGCACCCAAAATATACGTATTTATGGCACGACATCACACCGATGCAATTTGAAGAAATTAGTGATGGAGTTTCAAAGGGGCATATCTCAGATGGGGCTTTGTTTATAGAATTTAGTTCAAGTATTAAAGAAATTCTCGAGTCTTTGTTAATAGAACATAAGATTTTAGAAGAGATTGAGATCAAAGATCCCTTCCCTTTTATTATCTCGTTAGGTCTTTCTGAAGACCTAACTAAGTTGTGGGAATCGATTACCCCAGAGGCAGCGGCATGGCCAAATGCTATGAAAGTTGTTAATGAAGTATCCCCATTCACTATTAGAGAACGGGCTCCGACGCGAATGGGTGGGAGAATGGGAAGGCCCGAGAAATCGGAGTCACGTGAAATGAGCCCCTCGGTTCACTCTCTTTTTCCATTGGGAGAAGCGGGAGGAGACAGGAGGAATATATCCCTCGCATCAAAATCATTCGAGCGTGTGTATGCCAAGAAAGGATTGATAAAAACTGAAATTGGAAAGAGGATGTGCACCGGTTGTCATGTAGAAACCCATCGGTTTTTTTGTCAACAATGTGGTGAGAAAGCTTCTCAAATATATCGTTGTGGAAAGTGCAAATCAAGGTATGGTCAAAATAGCGAAGGCGTAGAGATGCCGTGCCCCAAATGTGGGTCGAAATCCCGGCCTGAGTTTTTTGATAAGATTGGATTAGAAGAGATATACAAGGAGGCATTAAATATGGTAAATGAAAGAGAAAGTGCATTTGAGATCCTCAAAGGTGTAAAGGCACTTACTTCTAAGAATAAAACTCCAGAACCAATAGAAAAAGGAATTCTTAGAGCAAAACACAATGTTACCACATTCAAAGATGGGACTATAAGGTATGATATGACAGACCTCCCAGTTTCTAGTTTTCGTGCTGCTGAATTGGGAATTTCAATTACAAAATTGCAAGAAATAGGATATGAATTTGATATAAAGGGGGAGCCATTAGAAGATGAGCAGCAGCTTATTCCAATACGTGTTCAAGATCTTATATTATCCCAAGGTGCTGCAGAGCATTTGAAACATACTGCGAATTTCATTGATGATTTGTTGGTGAAATATTATGGGTTGGATCCATTTTATGAGATCCAAAGTGATGAGGATTTGATCGGGGAATTGGTGTTAGGACTAGCGCCGCATACTAGTGCTGCGGTTGTTGGAAGGATATTGGGATTCACAAATGCATCAGTGGGATATGCCCATCCATATTTCCATGCAGCAAAAAGGAGAAATTGCGATGGTGATGAAGATTGTGTGATGCTTCTTCTAGATGGTTTATTAAACTTCAGTAGAAGTTATTTACCTGATAAGAGAGGAGGTAAAATGGATGCACCTCTAGTGATGTCTGCGGTGCTTAACCCAACTGAAATTGATGACGAAGCGCAAAATCTTGATAGTGTTGAGAGATATCCACTTGAATTCTACGAAGCGGCGATGTGTTTGGAACATCCGAGCACTGTGAGTGTTAAACTTGCCAGGGATGACATTGAAAAAGGAAAATTGTACGCAGATCTTTTACACACACACGACACTTCCGACATAGCATCGGGTCCAAGATTATCGGCTTACAAAACCCTAGGTCCTATGTTAGATAAATTGGATGCCCAGTTGGGACTAGCAAGAAAAATTAGAGCAGTTGATGAAACAGATGTCGCAGAACGAATTATCGAGTATCATTTTCTTCCAGATCTTTTGGGAAACCTTCGTGCGTTTTCGCGTCAAGAAACCCGTTGTCCTGCATGCAGTATAAAATATAGAAGAATGCCGTTATCAAGAACCTGTAGACAATGCGGGGGGAAAGTTCATTTAACAGTTCATCAAAAATCCATTTCGAAATATCTTGAAGCGGCGAAGTTTATGGCAGATGAATTTGAATGTAGAGAATATACAAAACAACGATTGAATATCATTGAAAAATCGTTGAAAAGCATTTTTGAGAATGATAAGAATAAACAGAGTGATCTAAGTTATTTTAGTTCTGCCCCTGTGGAAATAAAAGGAGAAAATTAATCCAGATAGCCGAGATCTCGCAATCTATCGCGTACTTGTTCATCCATGTTAGAGGTTGTGTCTTCAGTGGGGTCGGTGTCAGAATCCCAATTTGCCCCAGTGGCCGTTTCGAAGGAAACTAGGGAATTTTTAAGAAAGGGAATGGTAGAATTTTTGGAATGAATTTTATTTTTTAATTCACAAGGATCTTCGTCTAGTTGATAAAATTCATCTATGATCGTTTCGTTTTTTATATACTTTGTTTCTTTAGTTCGTATACCCCTCATTCGAGAATAGAAACGAGAATTTTCATCGATGGTTATATTAGATTTTTTTGCTTTCGATTCTAGTTGTTGCAACTCCACAATTGGTTTTGAATATTCAATAAATGCGAATTCTGACCCTTCAAATTTACGATAGTTTGGAGACAAAAGGGATCGTTTTTTATTGAATGGAGTTCCATTCTTCGCAACTGAACCTCCAGCGGCATCTATAATAGTATGGTATAAATCAATTAGTTCTATTTGATAATTTTGGATGTTTTTAGAGATGTCATTGTGTTTGATCAATAAAGGGACGTGGACAAGTTGATCATAAATACAAAATTCGTGCCCATATAGATCGTGTTCTCCGTGTAGTTCTCCGTGGTCGGCGCAGACTATTATCAATGTTTCATCCCATTTTTTGTTTGCTTTCATCCAATCAAATAGCCTACCTAGTTGCGAGTCAAGATGATATATTTCAGCATCGTATAATTGGCGGATTTGATCCCACTCATCTTGAGAAATATTTCGGGCTCCAGAATTGTATTCTTTAGAGTTTTGGCACACAGAATTTGGATCGGCATTGGGGGCAAATTTATCTCTACAATTTTGAGGGGGGTTATAAGGAAGGTGAGCATCCATTAAATTAATAAATACAAAATATTGGTCATGTGAATCTATGAAATTGATAGTTTTATCAATGACTGTTGGTGTTTTTGAATCCGATAATTTGCTATTAACTGAGAGATACTCATGGATTTCATTTCCCATTTCAACTAATTTGGTTGCGAAGGAATTGAATCGTGGTTGAGAATTTATTTTTCTCCAAAACCAGGCATAAAATGCTGCTACTGGTTTAGATAGCAGGGGCCGGGGAATGATTTCAAAAAAACTGTCTATGTCCTCAAATCCGGATGTCAAACCAGTATATGGTGTTATCCATGCGTTTGAAGAATAGCAAGCGGTCGAATATCCACTTTTAGATAGGGAAGTGGCTAGAGTGACAGAGTCTTTTGGAAGATATGGTCGCTCTTGACTTGCCCCATGTTCACTAGGGTATAGACCTGTGAATAAAGAAGCATGTACAGGGAGCGTCCAGGGTGCAGGAGAGATGGCATGTTCCAGAACCAGAGCTTCTTTGGATAGTTCTTCCAAAGATGGGCACACTTCTTTATCATATCCATAAATTGAGAGGCGGTCTCTTCGCACGGTGTCCATCACAATGAGAAGTATATTCTGATTTTTGATTACCATATTGAAATGCCCCATTTATAAAAAATAAATTCCCTCATTGTGAGTCCATTCCAAAGATAAATTTTAATTCTCTTGTTAATTCAATCGTGTATTCTTCTAGGATTTGGTTCAAAGTTTCGTTGTCAATTAAAACAGATCCCATTAATGCCCCGGGGTTTTCGGGTAAGATGATCTGAAACTCTCCGTTTTCATAGATGGGTTCACTTTTAACTAGAACTCCTTGATCGATTGCGTGAATAACTTTGGAGTCAAACCGTTCTAACATAGTAGAAAATGCGTTTTTATAAGCGGTTTCTAATTCTAGGAGATAATTGACATATTTATTTTCAAAGGAGGATGGATTAAATTCAGACATATTTGTTAACCTTGGGTGGAGAGTTGAGCTTCGAGTATGGTTTTGATTTGTTCAAGGAATAATTTTTCTGTTTTTAAAGGAATGGTTGCTCCAGCTGCTATGTCATGTCCGCCACCTTCTCCTCCAACAGATTGTGCAGATAATCTCATTATTTCAGATAGATTTAATCCTTGTTTTACTAAGGATAAATTCCCTCTAGATGATACTTTTAAATCGCCTTCTTCGGTTTTTGCAAAGGCAAAAATGGGTTTGTTTGGGTCAGTTCCATCCATTCCCAAAACCATCCCCGCAACAATACCCACGATTGTGTCTCGGATTTTGTCTTCTGCGTGGAACCATTGAAAGTTTTCTTCCATTTGGACACCGTCCCTATTAACTAAACCAATTCCTTCAGCTAGATTTCTTCTATGTATGGCTAGCAAATTTTTTGCCCTTGATAATGATTTATCGCGGTCGCCGAGACATATGGACAAACCAACGTCGGGGCGTCCGTACCTTGCTGTTGCATTTAAAATTGTAGAAAATTCATTTGCCTCTCGGAGTTCGGTTCCTATAATTTCATTTTCTAATTCATAAATAGGGGAAACAAAAGAATTTATTTTATCGGGGGAGATTCCACGAGAAATTGAATGTCTAACTAAACCGTTAAGTATTGTTTTTTGTTCAGAATGGGAAAGTTCCGCCCAAGCTTTCCACTTACCATTCCCACGTAGGTCGATGTTTAAACTTTTGAGGAAATGGATAGCACCGGAAGAGTCATTAGAGATACCAGGTATCCCAAATTCAGAAGAATATTCTAGTAATTTGGGTAGAGGTCTAGTTTGTTTTCCATAAAAAGCCAAACCAAGTTTTATATTCAATACGCCTTTTTCTGCGCCTTCTTGTGCTATTTGTTTATTTGGGCCAATCAATCCTTCTGTCCTTGCTTGCATATCCCCGATTGCGCCTATAATAGCAAGTGCTGCTAAGTCCCTATTATCGACCCCTTCGGACTCTAAAGCTCTTGCAAGTAAATAACAGGTTCCTGCACCAGACAGCTCAGATGCCCCATCAATTCCAAATAAAAGTGGATTTAAATGAAAGTCAAAATCGTTTGAGAGTGGTGAAGAATCAGAAGGGGTGACTGAGAGTTGGTGGTGATCGCAAATGACAGGTGTAAAGTTTCCTTTTTCACCATATTCTATTATTTGTTCTAATTGCCCACTTCCAAAATCTGTGAAAAGAATTGTGTCATAATTAGTTTTTGTCAATTGTTGTAGTTCTGGTTCGCCTAATCTCTTAGAAAATGCAGTTGAAATTGGAATTCCCGCTCGTTTGATAGCTTGAGTTGCTATTGCTGCGCTAGTTAAGCCATCAGCATCTATATGGGAAATGCATAGGACAGAGTTAGAGTCTAGAATATATTTGGCACATTGTGTTGCTCTATTTTTTAATTGGGTGATTGATGAATCGGTCAAGATTCGTTCACCATTGTGTTCAAATCGGTGGCGAACTCGGTTGCAGACTCTAAATAAGTTCTAATGGGTAAATCTCGGTGTGTATTGATATTTTTATCAGGGAGATCGCTGAAGAATTGAACCATTACATGTACAGTTTCGCCTCTTACGGTTGCGTGAATCCCAGCGGAAGGAACCAATTTTGAGTCTATATGAGATAAGATTACTCTTTCAGTTATTGCCTCGACGCGTGACCGGGGATTGTCTAATAGGTTGTACAGGGTTGTGCTTAATTTGGTGTCATCGAGAGAGGCTATCGACAAAGTTCCTTGGCAGGGCGCTGGAACGAAGTGTTTTAGAGGGACAAAAAAAGTTTTTGCTTGGTTTGAAAATTTTTCAGGATTTAAGTCTTCAAAAGGTAATAGAAGTGCTTTGTTTTTTTGGTCATGTGAAAACCAATTTTCAAATTGAGAGTGTGGTTCTTCGAACAAAAATTCTTGTGCGAGTTCTGGGCGAATAGAATGGAGTTGTTTGGCGTTTCTATGATTAGACAATCCAACAATAGTTTCGTTGGGCAATTTTGATAGGGTGCTTCCGTCAAAAGTGAGCAACACATCTCGGATGACATCTTGTCGGGTTATGCTTGATAAAATCAATTCAGGAGGTGAATTAGTTGGGAAATGGGTTAAAGAGTAGACGGCTCCGTCGACTTCAGATTCCAACACTTTTTGATTTAAATGTTTAATAAATTTCTCTTGTTTTTTGATGCGGTCGGTGAAATTTTTAGAAGGTGGTGTGTCGGGTTTTTTGGTTTTTTGTAGTTCTACAGTATAATTACGGGATTCGAGTTTTGTTTTGATATCATCTACTCGTTGGATAGAGGAAAGTGAATCTTCAATTGCAAGAGTGATTACCTTCCTCTTTTTCATATTGATTAATGGGGATTCCAACGATTAAACACCATTCGATGTTGAAAAAAGAGATGATTTTGCCGGAATCTCTTTGAAGGAGGATGGCTAAAATAAAGATAGTTTTGGCAATAGTTTCAACTTCTACTATTTTTGTGCAAGAATTTTTATCACAATATGGATATTTGGCTTTGTTTTTGGTTTTTATATTAGAGGGCGCTATGTTATTGTATTTTGCACCTTCAGAAAGTCTAGTCCCTATAGCGGTTGTTTTTTTGGCGAATTCTCCAGCAGAATATGCGTTGGTTATTTGCATTGCGGTTTTTGGAGCGACTATAGGGCAGTATTCACTTTTTCTAGTTGCAAAGAGGATAGGGAGGGAGGGTTTATTAAAAAAGAAATGGTTTCGGGTTAAAGAATCCCATTTGGAAAAGTTCGATGGGTGGTTTTATCAATGGGGTGCAATAGTAATACCAATCTCGAATACTATGTTTTTTACAAGAGGTATGTTGACAGTTCCTGCAGGGCTAGCAAAAATGGGAGATAAAAAATTCATAGTTTTGTCCGCATTGGGAACACTCGTTTTTGAAACAATTCTCGCTTTGGCCGCTCTCAAGTTGGTTACGCTTTGGTGAGATTGTTAGTTATGATTGCTTCTGCTACTAATTCTGCCACATCTATGATTTCAAGTTGATTTTCGAATCCACCTGTTTTTCTACCATCTTCATACATCGTCATGCATTGGGGACAAGATACAACAAATTTCTCTGCAGCTTTTTTTGTATCTTCTAACGCCTCTCTTAGACGTTCCTCTGATGGTTTTTTTGTATCGGGGAAATCCATCCAAAGTCCTCCTCCACCACCACCACAGCAAAAAGAATTTCTTCTATTCCGGGGCATTTCGTGTAAAACGCACCCTGTTTTTTGAATAAGTTCACGGGGGGATTCATATTCATGGTTGTACCTACCGAGATGGCATGGGTCGTGATAAGTAACGGAATAGTCCAGAGAAGGGGGTATGGTTAATTTTCCAGAATTGACTAAATCTTCTAACATACTAGTATAGTGACAAACATCTACTTCAAATCCAAATTGAGAATATTCATTTTTGATTGTATTATAAGAGTGTGGATCGGTGCAGACTATGGTTTCGAAATCACATTGATTAAAAAGTTCAATATTCCCTTCTGCTAACATTTCATATAATCCTTCTTCACCTATCCTTCTTACATCATTTCCATCATTTTTCTCAGACTCGTAGAGGATTCCATAAGAAATTCCCGCCTCGTGAAAGATATGTGCCAGGGCTATGGCTATTTTTTGATTGCGTGGATCATAGCTAGGCAAATCTCCCACATACCACAAATATTGTACCTTTGAATCGCGGGCGTCAGGAATCGTAAACGGGAGATCGTTTGTCCACTCTGGTCGTTTTCTCTCAGAAAGTCCAAATGAATTTCCATGAGTAAATATGTCAGTCATAATGGATTGAAGATTCTCATTGAGTTTGCCTGATTCTACGAGTCTCCTATTCATTTCTGTGAATTGGGTTACATGTTCTATTCCGACGGGGCAAGCGTCTACACAAGCCAAACACGACATGCAAGAATCCATAGATCCTATTGAAATCACACTTCCACCATCAGAGATAATGGGACGTCTTGACCCAGATCCAGAATCGAGTTCGTCTTTGTATCGTTTTAAGTCTAGAATAACATCACGGGGGTCGAGGTCTCTGCCAGACGCCTTGGCCGGACAAACCTCGGAACATCTCCCACATTTTGTGCAGGCGTCGTGGTCGAGTAATTGCTTCCAAGAAAAATCTTCAATATTAGTAGGTCCAATTTCCTCGGGTGTTGCGTTTTCAGGGATCCTAGGTAAACGAATTCCAGAAAGTTCGTCTCGGGCTATGACGTTGGCTAAACTGGAGAACATATGGAATGGTTTTGCGTAGGGAATTGTTGCCGTGAACAATAATGCGATTATTGCGTGGCTCCACCACAATAGAGGGTATAGTGATTGAGATACAAGGGGGGAGATACCACTTTTGAAGAGTAATATTGCAACAAACCACCCTACAAAACTAACTTTCTCAAAGGAAGGGAATGACGTTCCCAATATACGTACTCCTTCTAAGAGGTACCCACCTATGCAGAGGTATAATAAAGAAAAAATAAATAAGTCATCTTCAAGGCTAGTGTGTTTGCCATGAAGTCTTTTTGTTCTGACCCAATACCGACGATAAATGACCATCACTAGGCCGATTATTAAAAGAAAACCTAACGCGTCCATTACAAAAGAATATACTAGGTAGAAATCGCCCACGAAAAATGATTTTTTTGTTAAGGGGCGATAGAGATCTATATCTATTGCGAGAATGGTAGTGCCGATGGTCAACGTGAGAAATCCCCAGAGAATCAAACTGTGCATAATGCCAGCATAAATGTCCCTGTCAAATTGGCCAGTGTTTCTTGCAATGAATTTGATTGAGTATATTATTCTACGGGGTAGATTATCCAATCTATTGGTGGGGTCTTCACGTCCAGATGAATAACGATTCAGGCGTAAACGAATGCCATTGAGAAATATGATTACAGTGAGAATTGCCAAAAAATAGAATATGAGTTCCCCAACAGGTCCTATTTCCCAAAAAATTGGTCTCGTGATCACATCTTCAGGGGGAATAGGAGTCATAGGGTATCAATATTTGATATAATTCAAATGATATCTGATTGGTCTTACGATTATTAAAAGGTAGGTTTTATTCAAGAGGAAATGAAGAATTATCTTCAACCCATGTTTTGATTTCCTCGTAGTGAGAACCTTTCCGGAGGATGGTTGACTCATCTACATCGATTACAGTGCTTTTGCCACCAGGGGTTTGTTGACCATCAATAATAGTGGAAACAGAAGATAGTAATTCAGGATCTATTTCGGATATAATACATGCCCCGGGTTTTCCACTGATATTGGCACTGGTTGCTGTGAGAGGACTGACTTGAGTTAATAGGTCGAGTGCGAGTGGGTGGTCAGGTATCCGAATGCCTATTTTTCCACATTTGGTTAGGGGTTTGAGTTGGGAGTTTGTTGGTTCACATAAAATGGTTACTGCGCCAGGGAGGAAGTGATCTGCAAAAGATTTTGTTTTTGCAGATAGGAGTACGTAGGAAGATGCGGCGGTGAGTGTGGGGAAAGCGATAGATAGGGGGTTTTTTGGATCTCTTTTTTTGGCGCGGAATAATTTTTGAATTGCTTGAGAATCGAGAGGGTTTGCCCCAAGTGCATATGTGGTTTCAGTCGGGTAGACTATCAGATGCCCAGAGTTTATTGATATTGCAGCATTGTGTATATGATTCATCTTAATTGTCGTTGATTACAAAGATATGTGATTTGAATATATTTAATTTTACAGATTGTGAAGGGTCAAAGGAACTTTTAATAGATCTTAAAGTGTAAATGAGATAGAATCGAATGTCCGCTTGGATTTATGGGCTGTCAATATTGGAAGGCGCAGGGGGGATAATCCCTGCAAATTCGCTAGCGATAATAGTAGTTATAACTTTGATATTGGTTCTACTAGGATTGTCTGCGTTTTTCTCTTCTGCAGAAATAGCCATGTTTTCTCTTTCAAAACATCGGATTGATGCGATGGCGACAGAAAATATTCCAAATGCAAAAATAGTGTTAGGGCTCCGAGAACGTCCGCAAAATTTGTTGGTAACGCTGCTTGTAGGAAATAATATAGTAAATATTGCAATGGCTTCTGTGACTACGAGTGTTTTAGCGCTTTATTTTACAGAGGGAATTGCAATTGCGCTGGCCACATTTACCATCACAATACTAGTATTGGTTTTTGGAGAAATAATTCCCAAATCATATGCCATAAAAAATCCAGAATCGTGGTCAGTTAAGATTGCCCGTGTGGTAGATGCTTTTGAGTCAGTGTTTGCCCCCGTTGTGTTTATTTTTATCAGATTGGCCCAAATAATTACAAAAGAAGATTCAGATGCAGTTATACAGAGTCCCTATGTTACCCGAGATGAAATTCAAGATATATTAGAAGTGGGGAAAGTGGAAGGTGTGATAGAAGAAGAAGAGCTTGAAATGTTACAAGGTATATTTGATCTTGATACAACAATAGCTAAAGAGATTATGACCCCTAGGTTGGATATTGATGCAGTTTCTGCGGGATCAAGTGTATCAGATGCAATAAATATTTGTGTGGGTTCTGGTCATATGTGCCTTCCAGTTTATAGGGATAATTTGGACAAAATACTAGGGGTAGTTACAATAGGAAATTTACTGAGAGAAAGTAAATCAAAAGGGGCTGAAACATCATTGAAAAGCATTTTAGAACCTACAATGCATGTGCCTGAGTCTAAAAAGATTGATGAGTTATTGGAAGAAATGCAGAATCAGAGGTTGGGGATGGTAATCGTGGTGGATGAGTTTGGCACCGCAGAGGGTTTAATCACATTGGAAGACATACTCGAAGAAATTGTTGGGGAAATTCTTGAAAGTGAAGAACAAGTCCCAATAGAGCACATATCTTCAAATATCACTGCAGTAAGAGGAGATGTCAATATAGATGAAATAAATTCTGTGTTGGGGATTGAACTTCCAGAAGGAAATGAATTTGAAACAATTGCAGGGTTTATTTTAGATCAGGCGGGAAGAATAGTAGAAGAGGGCGAATCTATCGTATATGAGAATATTAACATTGCAGTAGAGGAGGTCGATAACACGCGCATTTTAAAGGTATTAATAACGCTTCCAGAAGAAGAATAATACCCCAAACAGGGACTTCAACAAATTAATTACAGTTGTGGGAGATGTAATAATATGGAGAAACAAAAATATGGAATATTACTTCCCAATTTTGGTGAACATGCATCGGTGGAAAAATTAGTCGAGGGAACGATAAAGGCGGAGAAGTATGGGCTTGACTCTGTATGGATTAGAGATCATTTGATATTTCAACCGCATGGCATGGAAGGTGCAGACAAAACACACGTGGATACATTTGCCGTATTAGCAGGGTTGGCAACTGTTACGAAAAAGATTGAACTTGGAACCGGTGTAGTGATACCACTAAGGCACCCCCTACATCTTGCACATCAATTTGCGAGTTTAGATTGGATGTCAAATGGTAGGGCAATTTGCGGCCTTGGTGCAGGAAACTTTAAACATGAATTCGACGCCATTGGTTTTCCAGAGGGTTATGAGAATAGAACAGGGGTTGTGCGTGAAAATGTAGACATATTAAGAGCTGCATGGAATGAAGATGTCTTTAGTCATGATGGAGATGTATTTTCATTTGAGGATGTATGGGTTCGACCTCAGCCAGTTAGTGACATTCCTATATGGTATGGGGGTTCAACTCCATTAGCTGTTTCTTGGGCGGCCGAATTCTGTGATGGGTGGCTCCCAGGTAGAATTAATATGCCAACTTTTGTAAAAGCCATTAAAAAGCTCGAAAGGGAAGCAAAAGAACATGGGAGGCCACGGCCAACGGTGGGTGCAATTCCGATTACAAGTCCAGATGAGGACCGACAGAAAGCACTTGATTCTGCAAATGTTCAAGGACTTCTAGATTCATCTAATAAAAGAGATAAATGGGTCAAACCAGAAGGTGGGAAATTTACTAAAGTTGAAGATCTTGATGGAGTATTATTAGCAGGTACGCCAGAAGACATAGTAGAGGGTGTAGAGAAATTTGTTCAAAGTGGGCTTAATCATCTTGTGTTCGACCTACGGATGAGATTTGATGATTGGGACTATTGTTTGGATTTACTAGGGCAAGATATACTCCCTAACTGCCCGAGGTAAGTGAGAGATTAATTGGAAGGGGGTTTCAGTTCTTCTAAGATGTAGAATTCGTGACGCTCGACGTCGTTTTCAATTAGTTTTTTAAAATCAGGATTGCCAGCACGGGCAGCCATCTCTTCCATATCCATATCATATCGTATTAGAATTGCTTTTTTATCGTTTACTTTTGCGTAGATTTGTTTTCCAGAATTAACCGCGTCTTGATTATCAAGGCTAGACAGCATTAATTTTTCCCAGCTTTCAAAATCACTTTTAATGTGTACAACGACTGCTATATTTTTAGTAGGCATATACGGTCTATTGAATGGGAGTGGACAAAAGATAGATTGTTGCTAGTATATACACATGAGAATAGCGATTGTTTTAACAATAGACGGTGGCTATAATAATTAAGAATGATAGAAGAAAATGTTACGTTCTATAGCGAGGGGGACAAAATTGCAGGCATACTTAGATTACCAGATAAAATGGATGGGCCAGCCCCAGGAATCGTGCAGGGACCAGGTTTTTTAGGATTAAAAGGTGGTAAATTATACAAACAATATCATGATTTGTTGATAGATGCGGGTTTTGTGGTATTGGTTTTTGATTATAGAGGGTTTGGAGATAGTGAAGGGGATTCGGTCCTATATCCAGAGCGCCAGATAGCAGATATACGCAATGCGGTTAGTTATATTGAAACTAGAGATGAAGTGGACAATAACCGGATTGGTTTGTTTGGCTCAGGTGGTACGGGTGGGGGGAATGCTGTTGTTGCTGCGGCGCGGGATAAAAGGGTACAATGTATGGTAGCCAACAATGCTGTTGCAGATGGAGCTGAATGGGTAAGGGGAATGCGCAGGGAATATGAATGGCTTGGTTTGCTCGACGCACTGGAAGAGGATCGTAGACAGCGTGCCCTTACGGGGAAAAGTAAAATGATACCATCTAGGGGATTGGAGGGGCTACAGATCCCAACACCTGAAAGAATGACGACAAGTGTGAAAAGTGATGTGGACACAAAAATACCACAAGAATTGCCGTTATCTTGTGCAGAAGCCATAATAGAATATTGCCCAGAAGATGTTGTTGGGCAAATAGAAGGGGGGGTTTTATTTATTTGTGTTGAAAATGACGACACAACACCTGAACGTCAAACTATTCGATTGTATGAAAAGGCGTCGTCGCCTAAAAAAATCATAATCCAGAGAGGAACTTCACATTACGCAGCTTATGGGAAATATATTGACTCGGTTGGGCCTCAAATAGTAGAATGGTTTGAAGAACATTTGAAATATGAAGGATTAAAAATTATTGAAGAATCGTAAAAGTAATTAGTGGAAATACTCGTTTTTATCTACATATTTTCCATATCCAGGGTCGGCGGTTATTTCACCTTCGTCGTAAACAACAGTTCCTCGGACTATAGTTTGTGTTGGAACCCCAACTACATCATAACCATCAAAGCTAGACCATCCGGCTTTGGCAAAGGTTTTCGATTCGTCTATAACAGATTTTCTGTTTAAATCTACTATAGTTATATCTGCGTCAGAGCCTACTTGTATTGCTCCTTTTTTAGGATAGATTCCCAGAAATTTTGCAGGGTTTTCAGAGGTCATTTTTACCAGTTTATTTATCGTCAATCTGCCGTTGTTGACCTCTGTTAGAATGAGTGGTAAAAAGTCCTGTGCCCCTAAAAGTCCAGAAGCGGCGTCCCAGACATCCGGTTTGTTTGCCTCCTCCTCTAACTGTGGAGCATGTTCGATTAACATTAAATCAAAAACTTCGTCGTCCAGGGCTTTCCAGAGTTTTTCATGATCTGGTGTGTACCATCTTCGTTTCCAATTAATGCTGGAATCTCGTTGGAGAAATGTGGAAGCTTCTGCTTCTCCATGTAAGTCCCAGCCCCAACTTTTAAGTTTTCTCACAAGATCAACTAGTGTGACACGGTTTTCAAAATCTAGGTGGGGTTTTGGTGTTATTTCGTTGAAACCTAAATGTAGAATATTTAGATGTTTTAATCCAGTTATATGGGCAAGGAATGCGGCTTCAAAACACCCTAGTGTCATGTTCATACCGTCCTTTCCCTCACGCAATGCCGAATAATCATCAGCCCCCATAGCTTTGAGACGGTAAAAAAGCTCATCTGCTAACGGTACATCAGAGGGGTGGATGGATATCGGGATATTCTTATCCATTTTTGAAATGGCGTCAAAAATATTATATAGTCGATTGGTTTCGTAAACGGCTAGTTCTGGAACATAGGGGTATTCTACTTCTGGGTGGCGATGCATGAATATCTTAAAGCCTATATTTCCAGTATTATTGTAAATCTTAACAACTTCGTCTGGATCTGTTGCCCCTGCCCAGCTATTATGGTCAATTAAAGATTTTTCAGATGCAAGAGCAACTTTATCTTGGTAACGTTCAAGTGTGTTTGTTATAGGCGTGCAATTTGGCATGTCCATATACATGGTGTAGCCTCCTGCTGCTGCTGCTTGAGACCCTTTTTCGAAATCCTCTTTATGTGTTTGTCCAGGTTCTCTGAAATGGACATGTTGATTGACCAACCCTGGTAGAATTTCTTTCCCGGTGGCATCTATTGTTTCGGTCGCAGAGGGAGTGGTTGCAGAAGTCCCAATGTGGACAATTATTCCATCTTTAATAGCTATATCTGCCGCATAACTATTACTAGAAGTGTGAATTGTTCCGTTTTTAATAACTAAATCTACGGACATGTGATTATAATTCAAGGGGCGATCTATTAAGTTGCCGATGCAAAGATAATGATAAGGGTATAGTCCCACCCGGATTCGAACCGGGGTCGTCGCGCCCAGAACGCGACAGGATTGGCCACTACCCCATGGGACTGTCCAAAAATAGGTTGGCTCTGATTCATGTTAAAAGTTTTTTGTTGTTTGTGTGCAGGCAGATCGATACATACATGCGGCGATATAATTGATTGTAAAATATGTATGTAGGTCGTTTTATTGTTGTTGGTGAGAATTTTGGAGGATATTGTGTTTGTTCACGTTCTTTCCCAGATCGGTGTGTGGTGAAAAGAGAAGAATGTTTGAGTATTGAACTTAAACCAGAGGCTCAAGAGACAGAAAATCCATATGTTGCATATAATTGTGCTAGGGTGGAGGGGGATTGTGTTGTGATCGGGAATGGGGACCATGTAGACCAAATAGTGGAGCAGCTCGTGTTAAAAAGAAATTCAGAAGATGCATTGACAGAAGGGTTAGTTGTGTCAGGATATGAGAAAGATGAATACGACACCCCAAGGATTGCGGGGATTGTGGGGAAAGAGTCGTTCATCGGGATTATTAGGAAGGATGGAATTGAAGTACAAAAGGTGAGAGAGCCTATGTTTGTTTCAACTTATGAAAAAAATAGCCCAGAGGTTTTTAATTTCAAACCGCAATCGGGGAGAGAGGTTATTGATCGAATGTATGGAATGGGGTTTGAACATTCAATATGTGCATTCGGGGTTGTAAAGGGAGAAGTTGTAGAATTTAGTTTGGATAATAAAGAAATTTAATCAAAGTTATCAAACAATTGTTGGACCACACTTAATGCTTCTTTGCGTTGATTCCAATTGACAAAAACGCCTATAGAAGTGGCGCTGGTGATGAGATCGTTTAGACGAATCTTATGTTCTGATAGAGTGAGTATAAGATCCCTCAACACAGTGGTTTGGTCAGTTACAACACCGCCAGAAATTCTAATTACTGCGATGGGGGATTCGGCGGTTACACTAGAGAGAGTGGGTATGTCAATCACAGCGGTGTGTAGAGTGGATTCGACGCCTTTCCCATCCACATTATCAACATAAAAAGTGATACTATCAAGTCCACTAGACACGGCTTGGATATTAACATTAGAATCCCCTAGAATGACAGATAAATCTCTTAAGATGTGGGGTGTGTTTCTCACAGATCTTCCAGCAACAGTAACACCTGTTACGGCACGTTCGCGCATGTCTATCAAATTTTGAAATTTCCCAGTAACATCGGTCCCACCAGTTAGAAGCCCATCATTTTGATAATGGAGCACCCTAAGGCCAAATTCCTCGGTTTTATAAGAAAGTGCAGAAGGTGCTATGACTTCAGCTCCACGGAAAGATAGACTGCGTAATTCATCTACACTTATTTTTCCAACATTCATAGCGCCTTCAACAGCGTTTGGATCCCCAGTCATCACACCAGAAACGTCAGTTACGATTACAACTTCGTCGGCGTTTAGATAGTTGCCGAGCATGACAGCAGTCGTGTCGCTACCTCCACGCCCAAGGGTTGTTACATTTCCAGAAGTGTCCTCAGCCAAGAATCCAGTGACTACAGGTACCGTGTCGTGGAGTATGTCTTTTAATTTGGTAGATCGGGATGTAGTTTCAGTTATAGAAACAATTCCATTTTCATCGAGGATGATTGGCCACTGAGGGTGTTGGGGCTCTATGAAGATGGAATTGAGGCCTTTGGATGTTAGTGCAGCTTTTAACATCCTCACAGAGGTTCGTTCCCCCATGCTAACTATTTCTGCTTGGTCTTGGGGATCTGCTTCAAATGTGATTTGATCAAATAAATCATCAGTGGTAGACCCCATTGCGCTTACAACTACAACTGCTTCATGTCCTTCGTTGACTAGTTTTTCTATAGAAGTTGCTGCTCGTTCGATGCGATCTCCAGTGGCGACACTGGTTCCTCCAAACTTTACAACTACGCGCACTATATAACCATCAGGGAAGTTGAGGGGACTTGAATCATTCGGTGTTTTCCAGGGATTGGGGTGATAATGAAAAGAAATTAAGAGAATTTTCGAATGGTTAGATCCAACGTATCCAAATCTAAGATGGGCGCATACCCAACATCGGGGGTGATATTAGCACGTTTTTGAAAATCGGTTTGGGATTGCCAGCAGCCGGAATTAACAACCAACACATTACGATATTTCCCACAGCCAAATTTATGAACATGCCCGGAGTGAAAAACGGAGGGGACTTGATCAATGACTAGATAATCTTTTTCCTCGGGGGAAATTCTAGTTCTTGATCCAAATTGGGGGGCCAAATGGCGTTTTTTAAGGAGTTGGATCATGGCATTTTGAGGGGCTTCATAACTAACCTGGGTAGAAGATGTTTCTGCGATTATTTCATCTAAAGATACTCCATGATACATTAGAATGGGGACCTTTTCTACAACCACAGTTGAGGGATTTGATGTGAGGTGAGTATTGGAAGAAGAGAGTAAATTTCTAATTTCAGAATCAAATCCGGGTTGGGGTTCTGCTAGCCTAACAGCGTCGTGGTTTCCAGGGATCATAATAATAGAAATGTCTCCAGGGATTTCTTTTAAACATTCAGTAAACGCCTCATATTGTTTGTATATGTTAATGATCGCAAGGTCTGTGTCTTGTCCAGGGTAAACCCCAACACCTTCAACCAAATCTCCCGCGATTAAGAGATATTCAATAAGTTCTGCTTCGGGGGTTTTGAGCCAATGTGTGAAATCAGACCAAATTTCAGATGTGAAATGTTTAGATCCGACATGTATGTCACTCAACAATGCTGCTTGGACAGATCTATCAGCACGGGGTGGGCGGAAATTGGGGGGAACATCGGGGAAATAAATTATCTCCGCAAACAGAATCTCAGAATCGGGGGAGAGTTTTCCTTTAACGCCGATCACTTCATCTAAGAGTATCTCATCTGCTAAATGGAAAATTTCACTATTATTATTTACCAATATTGAAAATGTCCCGGTAGTGTCTTCCAGTTCGAGTAAAATGTGGTTGGAATTTGTTTTTTGGATGTCAGAAACCATCCCTACAACTCCAATTTCACCAGAATTTTTTCCAAGAGAATTGAGGGGATGTGGTTTTATTCGGTTGGATAGAATGGCTGAAAGTTTAGATAGTCTGTCTTGAAAAATGGAGACGAAATCGTCATAGGTTCCAGAACCAGTACTGTTTCCAGTCATATCATTTAATATAGATATAGAAGGGAGGGAGTGGGGAGGGGGAGTGGGCTTGTCGTAAATATTGGATATATGAGACATGGTGAGGGTGAAAGTTCCCTCAGGGGTGTTGGAAATTAAAAATTGGATTGTAGAATGGGGATCGGGGGTGTTATTGATAAATTGCACCACTTTAGGTTCGGCATTGTACCCATGTTTTACCAACTCTTGGATAACATTAGAAAGTTCGTTTGGCGGCACGTGGAGGGAGAGAACGGGGGGGAAGATAAAAATGTAGCGGCCCGGAAAGGTTGATGTAGAGGTAGTTAGAAGTATAATAGAGTAGAAAATGGAGATTGGAGGGATGATTAGATATATAACAGAAATTTTTGAAGAAGGAGGGATTGGTAGAATAATTTTAAAAGATTTATTTTTTATTTTACTGATCGGGGGGATTTTATTTGGGATTAGTGGAGTTTGGCCGCCGTTAGTAGCCATAGAGAGTGAGAGTATGGAACCAAATCTACATCAAGGGGATTTGGTTTTTATTATGAGTAATGATCGGAGTGGGGGTGTTGTGACAGGAGATGAGGTAGGAGAATATTATAAATTTGGGGGAAAGGGGGATGTTATTGTTTTTGGTGTGGATGGAAATCCAAATAATGGGGTGATACATAGAGCGGAATTTTGGGTGGAAGGTGGTGAAGATTGGTATGATAGGGGAGATCCAAATTGGGTTGTGGGAAAAAATTGTGGGTCAATGTTAAACTGTCCTGCGCCCCATAGTGGTTACATCACGAAGGGGGATGGGAATGAAGTCTACGACCAATCTCAGGGGATTAGTGGACCGGTTAAACCTTCATGGGTGAAAGGGACTGCAGAAGCCCGAATACCGTGGATAGGATATATTAAATTAATTTTTAATGAAATTGTAGGGAATTTTATTTAAAATAAGGTTTAAATTGGCTTTGATATTCGATGGGTATGTCTTCTGAGCCCTCGAATAAGTGTTTATCTGCAGATAATACATTCTCAACATGTTTTGGGTCGACGGAGAGGGCGATTTGTTTGGTTCGCCCATATCGACCTTTACTTACAACTACCGCGTTGACAATTCCCAACATATCTAATTCTGAAATCAGATCGGTGACTCTCCGGTGGGTGAGTATAGAATCAGATCTTTGTTTACAAAGTTGGCGATATTGTTTGTATACTTCCCCAGTGGTGATGTGGGAAATATCATTTTGGGTTAAAGTAAGGATTGCGCGAAGTACTAATTTAGATTGGTCTGGTAAAGTTCGAATAGTTTCGACAACGCGGTCGAGTTCTATTTTTTGTTGTGCTGCTCGAACATGATCAGTAGTCACAGTAGCAGAACCCGCGCGCTCTGCGAGTTCACCAGCAGTTCTTAGTAAATCCAAAGCGCGTCGTGCATCCCCATGTTCTTTTGCGGCGAACCCGGAGCACAATCTGATCACACCTTCAGATAGAACACCTTCTTTAAATGCCTCTGTAGCACGATTTTCAAGTATATCATTCAATTGATGGGCATTATAAGGAGGGAAGATTATTTCTTCTTCACCTAATGAAGATTTGACACGGGGGTCTAGATCCTCTGTGAAAGTTAGATCGTTTGAAATTCCTTTAATAGACACTCGGGATTGGTTTAGATCGGAATTCATCCGAGAGAGATTATAGAGAATATTATCTCCACTTTTTTCTACAAGTTTGTCTATTTCATCAAGGACGATTACAACAACACGCTCGCGATAATCAATTGCTTTGATTAAAGTTGAGTATACAGTATCAGTTGGCCACCCGGTCATGGGTACATTTGTGAAGGAATCGAGGTCTTGGTTAAGTTGGGTAATTTTATCCTGGAGAACCGCCCGGTTGTCGAAGGAGGATAAATCCAGAGAATCACCTCTACCTTGAACGCTCCAATTGGCTAATGAAGTTTCAAGTTGAATAATTTGGTTAAGTACATATTCTTTATTTTTATCTATAAAATTATTAGCTAATTCTGCTAAAACTCGGTATTTTGTATCAACAACTTCACAGTTAATAAATTTAACATCACATGGAGTTTCATAATTGGTGGAAGTTTGTTCCAACTCACGAGTTACAAAATTGACACTTGCAGTTTTACCAGTTCCTGTTTTCCCATAAATAAGGATATTTGAGGGAGTGTCCCCACGAAGTGCTGGTACAAGAATACTAGCCAAAGTTTGAATTTGGGTATCGCGGTGGGGTAGAATTTCAGGTGTAAAAGAATGTCTTAGTAGTTCTTTATTGTTAAAAATTGGTTCAACACTAAGTAAATTTTCAAACAAACCACCAGGAGTGGAGGTATTTAAATTTTGGTTGGAAATATATTGGGTATTGTTTTTTTGTGTATTGTCCATCATTTTTGCCCCATTTTTATAAATTTCTAGTAATGTCTTCATATATTTCCAATAGAAATAAAGGTTTCTCTAAAAAATATTTATTAAAAAATGTAAAAATATATAAAAATGTAAAAATATATAAAAAACACACAACCAAACTACATATGTTGTTTTTTTATAATAGTTGTTTTTTTCAGATTCCAATGGAAATGATCCCCCACCCCCCTTTGTTTCAAGTGGAATTATTAATAAAATATATTTTTTTATTACAGGTTTTTTAAAGAGAAATATTTATAACGATTCATCCCTATAAAAGATAAAAATTTCACCGAAAATAATGTGAAATTAATACTTAAAACCATCTGAAAATAATGTGAAATAAAACATATTTAATGTTAATTCCAACGAAAATAATGAATATAAAAACTCCACTGGAAATGGGGGGGTACCTGTAAGATATTATTTATAGGGCAGACAAACGTCTGACATAAGTTTAAGTGATTAGGCATAGGATTTATGTCATAGATGAGAAGATGCCAAATATAGTATAATTTGGTTTCATCTGTGAGGCAATGTAAATGATGGGTTTACTAAAACAACTTAGAGATAGCATTTCGCGAGCTACTGATAAACTTTTTTCTGGGTCCAAACCAAAACGTATTGGAATTTATGGTCCACCAAATGCAGGAAAAACAACACTCGCAAATCGTATAGCACGAGACTGGACTGGTGATATTGTTGGAACAGAAAGCAAAGTTCCCCACGAGACGCGCAGGGCCAGAAGAAAAGAAAATATAGAAATCGAGCGGGATGGTAAAATTGTCACTATTGATATTGTAGACACCCCAGGTGTAACCACTAAAATTGATTATCGTGAATTTCTTGATTTTGGAATGTCTAAGAAAGACGCGATACGTCGATCCCGCGAAGCTACAGAAGGGGTCGCAGAAGCCATGCATTGGTTGCGTGAAGATATTGATGGTGTAATTTATGTGTTAGATTCCACACAAGACCCATTCACCCAAGTCAACACAATGTTGATCGGTATTATAGAAAGTAGGAAACTACCCGTTCTAATTTTTGCTAATAAAATCGATCTGAAGAAGTCAGATCCAACTTTAATTGAACAATCCTTCCCCCAACACAAAACCGTACCACTATCTGCATTAGAAGGGGAAAATATGGATGAAGTATATGATAAAATAGCAGATTATTTCGGGTGATAAAAATGCAAAAATTAAAACACAAAACTGGAATACAAATTGATCTAATTAGTAGCCAAAAAATGGATGAACTAACCACAATGGAAAAAATTAGAATGATTTTAGATGGTGTACGGAGTGATAAAATTGTTATACTAGAAACCGGCCTCTCACCTGATGAAGAATCCAAACTTATTGAGGTAACCATGTCTGAAATTAATCCTGATGGGTTCACTGGAATTGAAATTGAAACACATCTCCCTTCCACCCCGAGTGGGTCTGCATTTATCAATAAGTTAATGGGCCGAAGGACCCCTTCCAAATTAACTGTCATCGGACCTGCTAACCGAATCGAAACACTTCATAAAGATGAAAAGTTGATAACAACTTTCATATCTCAAAGCTAATGCCACACCAATGTACTAGTTGTGGGGAACTATTTTCTGATGGCTCCAAAAAAATGCTAGCTGGATGCACCGCTTGTGGGGGGAAAAAATTTCAATTCATCCCCGTTGGGGCCGACCCAGAACTCTTCCATAAATCACCAATTATTGAAGCCCCTCCTGACCACTCTCCCCCTCCTCCGAAAAATTTAAATTTAAATTATCATTACGAATCTCCTACCCCCACTCCCCCCACACCCCCCACTCCCGAGTATATAGAAAAACTCCAAGTTGAGTTGAGTACTCAATTTGAAAGTATTAAAATTCTTGAACCAGGCCAGTACGAACTTAATTTAATGGAGCTATACAACCGAGATGAATGTATTATTGCAATTCAAGAAGATGGGCACTATGTGATCCAAGTCCCTGGGTATATCTAATTATTTTATTCCCCTAACCATCACGAATAAATATACTCACCAAATTTGATCAATGAATTCCATCTTTATCTACCGGGGGTGAACCTATTATAAGCCAAATATGTTCTTCTTCTGTGTCATTTACCACTTGCCTCCACGTTTCTGGAGGGACACTAACTATGGATCCCTCTGGCACCTCAACGACCTCTTCTCTATTCTCTCCAAATAATATCTTACCCGGTCCTTTTATCTGATAATATATTTCTTCTTGGACACCATGCTTGTGGAAAACTATCTCTTCTCCTGGTGGGACATACCAAAATTTCCCCCTCATAGTTTTTAATTCCAATACCTCTGTCAAACCTGAATTAAAAACCTCAGTAAATTTTGATTTTACCTTCTCCATCTCTCCAATAGACGCCATTTTATATTTTTCCATATCTGCAATATTCCCCCCGATCAACTTAAAACAAACACATTTTTTAAAAATTTAATTTAAAGGATAACTATCATTATCTTCGACATTAATATCTATAGTATGTCTGTTGAAGAAATTTTTCCAGGTGTTTATGACATAACCTGTCTAGTAGCTGAAGGAAACAACCGATACCGTGCATATCTATTCGATGACGATGTCCCAACTTTAGTTGATTGTGCCCGAAGAGATACTGTTGAGGCATTGCTCAAAGGAATTGAAGAATCTGGCCTAACGCCTGGTAGGTTGATCATCACCCATGGGGATGGAGACCACGTAGGCGCTTTCGACGCGTTGGTGGACACTTATGATGTAGAAACTTGGGTCCCTGTGGAGTCTGATTTTTCCTCCGACCACACCCCTGACCACCGATACCAAGAAGGGGAACAGATTGGTAGGTTCCAAACAATCTATCTCCCTGGTCATAAAGATGACAATTATGGTTTAATAGACGAAAAAGCCAAAATCATCATACCTGGGGATGCAATTTCTGGAGCGGATCAGCGTGGACTGCCCGCTGGCGAATTCCACCTCCCCCCTGCTGTCCATACTATAAATTTAAATCAAGCAGAAGAAACTTTAGAGAAAATACTACAATATGATTTCAATTCAGCATTACTTTTCCACGGTTCAAATGTTTTGGATGATGCCCATGCTAAATTATATCGATATGTAAATTTCCCAGGAAAACCCGCGTCCTCTTATCAGATTGGAACTCCCATTTTCCCCAAATAACCCCTTCTCATATCTGCGAACTCTGATAGTTCCGAATTAATAATAAAGCTGCAAGTAATAAAGCCACCCCCAATCCCGCCATTCCCACTGTATAACTATAATTTTGTATTGCAAATCCCATATACGCCGCACCCAACCCTCCCAATGTGAAGAATATACTCCTCGCCGCACCTATGTGACTCCCCGTCGAATTTTCCGGCGCCGAATCCATCAAAATGGCATCAATAACTGGAAACTGTCCTTTGTACCCTATTGCAAAAATGGCAATAGCAATCATTACTCCCACCACCGAGTCCACCATGATTAACAAACCAACCCCCGCTGTACTTACAAATAACCCTCCTATTGAAATTAAATACCTGGGGGCACGGTCCGATAACGCCCCAATTATCGGCTTGACTACCATCCCTAATAAAAAAAACCAACCAAAAATAGATCCTGCAATTTCAAACTCAAAATCTTTTCCTTCTATCAAATATAATGGGAGAAAATTCACCATCGCAGTGGCAACGAAGATAAACAAAGCAAAAGCCAAGATAGTTTCCCTTTGACCTCTCTCCCCTACTATATACATCACATCACCTCTCACCGATGATTTCACCTTTTCTGCAATCTCCCAATCCCATTTATATTTTTCTCGATTTATTCCCACGAAAGTTCCTATCAACACAAAACTAGCAATCCCGCAAATACCCATAACAATTCTCCAATTAGGTATGCCTTCTACCAATACCAAATATGCCATTGCCAAAACAATTGAAAGTATCCCTGCAAAAATGCCTCCCAAATCACTCCCCGCTGTAAATATGCCCATGGCCCTTCCCCTTCTCCCTGTGTACAGGTCTGAAATCAACGCCCTGGAAGGGACATTATACATGGCCCTTCCTAATCCTAACAACACCACTGCAAATACCAACATAAATGTAGTTGTTATCCCTGCAATAATGAAAAAACTCAACCCTATCAAAACCATTCCTGGGATTATAATAATTGGCCTACCACTCCAGTCCGACAACTTCCCACTTGGATATTGTGCGATTGCATATACCACTTGCATAATTGTTAAAACCACCCCTGCAATTAACACTGATATTCCCACCTCTTCCATTATAACTGGCAACAAAGGTGGTAGTAAGAACCTACCTGTCTGTGTTATCGCCCACCCCATCGCAACAATCACCAACATTTTCCCCCGATATCCTCCGAATACCCTCCCCATTTTTGTATAAATTCCCATTATTATGTTATTAACCGCTAAACCTACGTGTAATTTTCACCACACACCTTTAAATCTAGGGTAAGATTCATGGTACGTGAACCATAACATTTCTATCATGAGTTGGAAAGACATCGGACAAGGAACTCTACTTGGGGATTTGACACTAGCAAAAATGTTCGCAGAGAGCGCAAAATTACATGAAGATCTACCTGCCCAAATGTATAAAGGCGGTATTTATGAAAGAAGTTTATCAAAACTCGCTTTCCCCCCTGCAAAACCCAATGAATTTGCCACATTAAGCTACTCGACTTTAAATTCAACTGTTCAGTACATAGCGACCGGGTTACGCGATTTGGGCCTTCGAAAAGGAAGCAAAATCGCAATATTTTCCAACACTAGGATGGAGTGGGCACAATCCGACCTATCCATTTTATCTGCAGGAGGGGTTCCTGTTACCATTTATCCAAATTCTTCTCCCTCTATGATTGACTATCTACTTACTGATTCAAAATCTATAGGAATCATAGCAGAAAATGAAGATTTAGTTAAAAAAGTATTAAAAACAAAAAGCGCAAAATCTCTTAAATTCATCATCAGTATCGACGCCCTCTCTTCAAAACATCCCAAAAAAGTTCTCACCCTTGGTGATGTCTATTCCCTCGGAAAGAAATCTTTCAAAGATTCTAAATACCAATCTTGGATCGACGCACAATCTCCCTCTGACCTCGCAACATTGGTATACACTTCTGGCACGACGGGAGATCCAAAAGGAGTCATGCTGACTCATTCGAATATAAAATCTAATGTTGATTACTCTCAGTTACGGTTTGGCCCTCGTAGCAGCAACCCAGGGGCCCCCACCCTTGATAGTTCTACACGAATTCTATCTTTCCTACCTTTGTCACATATATTGGAACGAATGGCAGGACATTTCCTAATGCTCCAAAGCGGCGCAACAATAGCCTATGCCGAGAGTCCCGACACACTCAAAGAGGATTTTCTTCAAGTCCGCCCAACCGCAGGATCCAGTGTCCCTCGTGTATATGAAAAAATGTATGTTGCAATGAGGGACCAAGCATCTGCATCTTCTGTAAAACTACGAATCTTTAATTGGGCGGTTAAAATAGCGAAACAAAAAGCACATTCGACCAATCTAAATCCCGCTTTATCAGTTAAACATGCCATCGCCAATCGACTTGTCTATTCTAAAGTCAAAAGCGCACTTGGGGGGAATATCCAATTTTTAATCAGCGGCGGGGGAAAACTCTCTAAAGATTTATGCGCACTATACCATGGAGCCGGAATTTTAGTTTTGGAAGGATATGGTCTATCTGAAACTTCTCCTGTAATTACTGTTAATCACCCCGATGCACCACGTATAGGATCTGTCGGTCCCCCTTTATCAAATCTCGAAATTAAAATAGACCCCACTTCTGGAAAGGATTCTGAATTTTCAACCTTAGGTGAAGTTGGGGAACTTCTCGTTCGTGGCCCTAGTGTTTTTTCTGGATATTGGAATAAACCCAAAGAAACAAAAGAATCCTTCGATGGCGATTGGTTCAAAACAGGAGACATGGTTTTACTAGAATCCGACGGGTATGTGACATTTTTAGAACGCATCAAAGAAATATTAGTCCTTTCAACTGGGAAAAACATCGCACCAACCCCCTTGGAAGATGCACTCATCCAAAATGAGTTTATAGAACAAAGCATCGTTATTGGGGACGAAAAGAAATTCATTAGCGCATTGTTGGTCCCAAACACCGCAGCTTTGGAATCTTGGGCAAACGAACCATCCCTTGATATCAATGATTTATGCGCCCATAAAAAAACAATCGATCATTTTTCCAAAATCATAGATGAAATTAATTTAAATTTTGAACCCCACGAACAAATCAAACAATTTCGTATCATTCCCGAGGAATTCACAGAAGAAAATGATCTACTAACTCCCTCTCTCAAAAAGAAACGGAGAAATATCTTGGATAAATATACCAAAGAGATTAAAAGTATGTATTCTTGAATAGTGACTTCAATTTTCCACACTTTCACCTTCCCAATTTAATATGATCGAGTCAAACCTAATTACCATATTTGCAGTTATAATCATCGCAGGAGTGATAGCCCAACTCATCGCGGCTAGATTTTCAATACCTAGTGTAGTTTTTCTATTAACTTTCGGTGTCCTACTCGGCCCCTATGGAATTGGCCTCCTCAATCCACTATCCTTTGGGAATGCTTTAAATGATATCGTGGGGATATCTGTGGCAATAATTATCTTTGAAGGCGCATTCCATATCCGAATAAAAAAACTCCTTAAAGTTCCCACAGAGACGGCAAGACTTCTAACGATCGGAGCAGCCGTTTCATTAATTGGAACTGCCGCACTCGTGCATTATTTACTCCATGTAAACTGGATGGTTTCTTTACTTGTTGGTTCTTTGTTGATCGCCACTGGTCCAACTGTCATCATGCCAATTTTAAAAGTGGTCCCTGTACGGCAACGGGTCGCTACAATCCTAGAAACAGAAGGGATAGTAAACGATGTTACTGCTGCAATTTTGGCTATTGTCTTTTTTGAAGCAATATTGATGAATACAAGTTCTATTTTCGATCTTTTCCCAATTTTCATTCTTAAACTTGGGGTTGGGCTCTTGGTTGGTATTTTAACTGCACTTGCTTTATTAAATTTCCTCAAATTATCTCTCATTCCCCCTTCAAATGCCCCTCAACTAACCCGATTATTGGTTTTAATGGTTGCAATCGCTTCGTTTGCAATTTCAAATTACATCACTCCCGAATCTGGGATAGTCGCAGCAGCAACTGCGGGGATTATGATAGGAAATTCTTCGATCTCCTACGAACGTGAAATTTCTGAGTTTAAAGGAGATATAACTTTGTTAGTTCTTTCTTTTATTTTTATAATCCTGGCAGCTTTGCTCGACCTACAAATTCTATTGTCCCTAGGCATTTCTGGAGTATTGGTTGTGGTCCTCATCATGGTCTTTGTTCGATCTCTATCTGTTTACCTTTCAATAACTGGAAATCGATTCACTTTGGCTGAAAAAATATTTATGATGGCGGTGGCTCCTCGTGGAATCATTCCCGCATCAATATCTATGTTATTTGCTATACATCTCCAATCTCTGGGCCTCATCCGTGAAGCAAGTGTAGTAGTTGGAACCGTGTTCCTAGTCATTTTCACAACAGTTTCATTAGAAGCCGGCTTTTCTAGATATATAGCAGAATATTTAGATGTGATACCCATGCGTGTAATAATCATTGGAGGTGGGAGAGTAGGCCGTTCCCTTTCTTCCCGCCTATCTGACCGTGGTGAGAGTATTTTGATTATAGAACAAGACGAAGCTCAGATTGAATCACTATCCTCTGGCGGCTTTTCCGCAGTACTTGGAGATGGGACTCGTATAAAGACCCTAGAAAAAGCCAAAGCAAACAATGCAAAAATACTCATTGCGGCCACAGGAGATGATGGGGCAAACCTTCTGATATCTCAATTAGCCAAAAATGAATTTGGCATTGATACAATCTTTTCTAGAGTTAATAATCCTGATAACGTACCCCAATTTGAAGATATGGGTGTAATAGCAGTTTCATCCTCCCACGCCACTGCACTTGCAATAGACAACATAATCGAGCGACCCGCATTAAACGCATGGATGACCGAACTAAGCCGCACAGGAGATGTACAAGAAATAATATTAACATCTTCCCAATTCACCGGAAAAACAGTCAGTTCCATTGCTTCCACTCTACCTTCTAGCTGTCTAATAGCACTCATCAGACGTGATAGTGAAGATCTCATTCCCCATGGAGATTTTACCCTAGAACGTGGAGATCACATTACACTTCTCGGACGAAAAGAAGATGTAAAAACAGCAATAAAACTTTTCCACCCCCACGACTAGTCTTTATTAATTTCCACTAAAATATTTGAATGGAGTTGACCGTTAGAAGCCAACAGTTCGGTGACGTTGTCAATTTTAAAATCTAATATATATTCTTCCCCATTTTTCTTAGTAACTCTTCCCCCTGCACACTTAACCATCAAGATACCTGCCGCAACATCCCATGGATTTGTATCCCACTCCCACACGACATCTGCACTCCCACACGCCAAGTACGCTAGATTGATCGCAGCAGAACCATATCTTCTCACTCCCTTGACCACTGGATATAAGCTCGATAACAATTCTCCTTTTGGATCGTGACCTGTTATCAACATACTTTCTTGAATTTCCTCTCTATTCGTCGTTTTAATAACATTTCCATTAACCATTGCATTTCCCCCTCTCACGGCAGAATACAACTGATCAATTTCTGGAATGTAAATGACCCCGACCAACGGATCATTTTCTTCCAACAAAGCAACAGAAACAGAATAATTGGGATTTTTGTGTATGAAATTCCCAGTCCCATCCAATGGATCTATTACCCACCTATACTTTGAATTATTATCTTCCCAAACAGTTTCTTCCGATATAATATCGTGATCTGGAAATTTATTTCGAATTAAGGATGTGATTATATTTTCAGAAAGATAATCTGCCTCTGTTACCTTCCCTCCTTTTGGATTTTCAAATATCTCTATCTCTTCTTTCCGGTGCAATTCTCTAAGAACGTCCCCTGCACCCAATGCAGCGTTTCTAGCTAGTTCCAAAGCAACCTCTTCAAATGTTTTTTCCCCATATTCATTTTTTTGATTCGCTTCCCCCTCTTGCCCCCCAATTCCCCATCCCAAATTTGTTCCCAATCTATCAAAAAATCCTCTACTTTGAGATGTCTTAATGAGATATGCTGGCATTTTTGAACCGGTAATAGTGATCACTTTTTTGGTCTTAAGTAAATTTGTAGCCCTCCCACCATCAACCAACACATAAACTTCAGTATCTGGTATTATTTTGAGCTCTGTCCCTGCCCCAAAAACCAACGGGCGTACTCCTATATTATGTGTGTGTAGTGGTGTCAACTGAATCGTTTCATTTAACATAGGATAATGTATTGGCCCACCCGCCGACAGAGAAAGCCCCGTAGACCCCGTGGGAGTTGTCACTGCAATGCCTGTGCCATCATATTTTCCTATATGTTCTTCTCCTACAAACACATCAATTGAACTGATTTTCCTTTCAGTTGGTTTTTTTGGCCAGACGTGACCTATGACAACTTCATTAAGACCCTCTGCATCAAAAGAATCAACCTTAACCGAAACCCTTTGAAGTTCATCAATATGTGACCCTCCTTGGAAAATTTCTTCCAATGCGTCAAAAATTTCTTCCGGCTCCACGCGAGCTAGAAATGACAACGTTCCTGAACCCACACCAATAAATGGAATTTTTCTAGGTGAAAATATCCTTACCCCCTCTAGAAATGTCCCATCCCCCCCGATAGTAATCCCGATAGTTCTCCCTTCCCATTCACCATCGTTCTCATCAATATTTTCTCCAGTTTGAACTGCCAAAAACTCAATGCCTTTTTTAGAAGCCCACTGTTTTATATTTTCAACTTGATTCTCACATCCTTGTCTCGAAACAACAATTATTTTCTTCGTCGCAATGAGTCTATTCCCTTCCATTATCTAATCTCTATCAAATATCATGGCAGCCCCTTGTCCTAACCCTACACACATAGTCGCCAATCCCCTCTTTACATCTCTCCTATTCATTTCGTGAATCAGTGATACTGGCAATCTAGCACCACTCGCTCCCAATGGATGGCCAATTGCTATGGCCCCTCCATTTACATTGAATTTTTCCTCTGGTATTTTTAATTCACGCTGGCAGTGTAGACATTGGGATGCAAATGCCTCATTCAATTCAACTAGATCGATATCTCCAATTTGTTTGTCAACACGGGACAGTAATTTTTGTGTGGCTGGGATGGGCCCCACCCCCATCAAACGTGGATCCACCCCCGCAACAGTATGGCCATTTATTGCTGCCAATATTTCTAAACCCCTCTCCTTTGCAAAACTCTCACTCGTTATCATCACCACCGCAGCGCCATCTGAAATCTGAGAAGAATTACCTGCTGTAACCGTCCCATCCCCTCTGAATACTGGCTGCAATCCCTCGAGCTTTTCTATAGATGTATTTTCTCGAATTCCCTCATCCTCATCTTTTATTTCACCTTCCACTTCTATCGGGACAATTTCTTCTTTTAATTTACCACTTTTCGTCGCAGAATCTGCTCTTTCATGACTTCTAAGTGCATACAAATCTTGATCCATTCTCGAAATGTTAAATTCCCCTGCGACAGCTTCTGCAGTCATGCCCATTTGCAATTCAAATATATTGTATTTTTGCATAAATTCTGGATGTATTTTAGTAAATGAAGAAGCTTCATCCATGGGAACTCGGGTCATATGTTCTACCCCTCCTGCAATCACACAATCTCTCTGACCTGCACTAATTGCATCACTACCTGTCATTATGGCTTGCATAGACGACGCACACCACCTGTTAACTGTAGTCGCAGGCACGCTTTCCCCCAATGAAGACATTAACCCAATAATTCTAGCTATATTATTATCTTGCTCCCCCCGTTGCAGTGCGCATCCCCATATGAGGTCATCAATTTCTTTTGGTTCAACTTCTGTTGTTTGGAGGACCTTATTTATGATCTCGATAGACAGATCTTCCGCCCTCGTACTTGAAAACATGCCATTTCTCTTTCCCTGTGGAGTTCTCATGGCCGCAACGACAACTGGCTTGATTTTAGTACTCATTACACTAGTTTAAATAGATTCTCTGAACATAAACATCTCCCCTTTTTACTACGCCAATCTCGATGTACTTATCAGCCCTTGAATACTACTTCCTGGAGAATGAATGATAGCACCATCGCCATTGTTGAGCTATTACTGACCGCAAAACACTACACCAAATTATCAAATTTGACCCCTGATGACTTACCCCCTCAAATCAGGAAAGCATTTGATACAAAAGGTGAAATAAAACGCCCACTGTCTGTAAATGAAAATATGGCAAAAAAAGCAACAGGAGTCGAATCCCCGTGGGATTCTATTAGCGATTTGATGTTCACCGAAAAAGATAATTTTAGTAGTGAAATGAGCTTAACCCAACTTGATCTTGCAGAAAAATGGTTCTTAAAAAATACCACACCAGATCTCATTCTCACCAATCCCACATTAGCATATGTCTTTCAAGAAAATGATTCTCTAGATATCTCCTACGAGGACTCTAATACATCGAACAGACCGATCCAAGCAGATCGTTTCTGGATAGATAGCCTTCTATCTGAGTATTTTACTGAAGATGATCAAGAAATGCTAGATTTAGTCGATATAAAAGCACCAGAAGAAATAGAAACGACACTTCCCGATTTAGTATTGACAACCAATCAAACAGATGAACTTGAAAAAATACGCTTAGCTATAAAAAACCGTGAATATTTAGCCGAAATCGGGCTTAGGGAGGTCGGAAAATTATTATTCATAGGCCCTCCTGGAACTGGAAAAACTTCTGTCGCCCGTGCCTTGGCACATTCTCTTAGTTTACCTTTTGTAGAAGTAAAACTCTCCATGATGACAAGCCAATACTTGGGCGAAACTTCGAAAAACATCGATCGAACATTTGAAGTCGCCAAACGTCTATCCCCTTGTATTTTATTTGTAGATGAGTTCGATTCAGTCGCAAAAACCCGAAGATCTGATGAACACGCAGCATTAAAACGTGCTGTAAATACATTACTCAAAAGCATAGATGAAATAAGTCTCGTTCGAGACGAAGTCCTTCTTATCGGGGCTACAAATCATCCTGATCAACTTGACACTGCGGCTTGGAGGAGGTTCGACGACATAATCCATTTTCCCCTTCCAGACGTCAACATGCGAGAGAAAATATTTGAAGTCACAACAAAATACATGGCAATCGAAAATTTCGAACCATCTGCTCTCGCAGATTTGACAGAGGGGCTTTCCGGTAGTGATATCCGACTCGTTTTACGAGAAGCCGTACTAGAAGCCTTGAGTGAAGATAGAACCGTTCTAAATCAAGAAGATCTAGTCAAGGCAGTCACTGCAATCGAAAAACGTGATATCCTTAAAAGCATGCCTTTTGAATAACCCTTCCAATCCCTCTATTTCTCAACAACCCTTCAATAACAGCTAGTTATATATTTGCAGACAATCTGAGTTCATTTGGATACGGCTACGCAATCTTCCTCTCCCCGGACAGATTGGGCCATGTCCACTTGAGTGGTTTGGCGGAGTTTTGTCATGATCCTCCCTCATATTATGCCACTCTTTTAATAATCCCCCTTTAGTTAGCTCTTTTTAAAGTTCGAAATCCTTTTTCTTGCTCTCTCCCCATTCAACACTAAGCCGGTTTAGCTCAGCCTGGGAGAGCACTCGACTGAAGATCGAGCCGTCCGTAGTTCAAATCTGCGAACCGGCATTTTTAATCAACAGTAAAAATAGTTGTTACTCTCTTATTAGGAAAGAAAAAAATGAGCGGGTTTCGCTCGTAACTCAGAAGAGTTCTTCAAAGAGTGGCAGGAATGCTGCTGGCTCTTGAATGTATGTCTTTCCACCGTAGACTGGGTTGTTGTACGCGTATGGTAAAA